>Ga0209022_1000271_pt1 | contig 68648 bp, 68 predicted proteins | sample PinacodermPK_FD_187300 | JGI IMG/M metagenome (GOLD analysis project Ga0209022, IMG submission 187300) | Host-associated microbial community of the marine sponge Aplysina aerophoba from Gulf of Piran - sponge pinacoderm, lysed by proteinase... | ecosystem: Host-associated > Porifera > Sponge >... | reverse complement strand
TATGACTTCGAGGACTGGCACACAGGCGTCACGACGGATGAAAAGGGAAGAGTCGTAGAGCTTGATCTCACAGGAGAGGTCCCGGGAACCCTTATTTCTCAACTTCGCAAGCTCAGAGTGATAACGACAAGTTCTGAAAACGGGGGCTGCGCCTTAAGCCCCAAAGATGATTCTTCCGCATTCAGCTTGTTTCTCCTGACTCTTCTTGTCTTTGCAGTGCTGGGAAGAAAAAGAGCCCGGGGCTGAGAATTCCCGCCTGCCTGGAAATAAACGGCAGAAGCCCGGTTTGCTTCAAGAGTTTCCCCGTCTTCGGACCGGGGACAGGCCGACGCAGGCTGGTTTCTTTGCTCATGCGGGAATATGACCGGAACTCCTCGCTGTCTGCCCTCTTCGGATTCGCTGCGGAAACCAAATCCCGAAAATCGCTGCATTGCAAAGGCCTCCTTGGGGAAGAGGTTTGACAGTCATGTTTCCTGAAATAGACTAATTATTCTTGTTTTTCATGGGGCCGTAGCTCAGACTGGGAGAGCGCATGAATCGCACTCATGAGGTCGCGGGTTCAAATCCCGTCGGCTCCACCACCTCTCGAATTTTCTTCGGGTTTGACATACTCTTGCCTGGAAACTAGATTTATAATCCTGTTTCGTTTGGGGCCGTAGCTCAGTTGGGAGAGCGCATGAATGGCATTCATGAGGTCGCGGGTTCGACTCCCGTCGGCTCCACCACCCCCTCAGACTATAAGCAGGGAATTCGAATATTCCTTCGGAAAAACTATTTTTTTCTCCCCGTCCTGCCACTGGGTTACCAGCATGCGGTGTCCCGTCTGCCGCAGGGTCTGGGGATCGATACGGAAATCTCCGTAAAAAGTTGTGAACCGAGAGCGCAGGGCTTCGCGCAGAAGTGCCTGTTCGTCCATTTCACCTGTCCTCTCGATGAGTTTCTCGATTATAAGTCCCATGTTGTAGGACTGCGCGGCGGTGTAGTCGGGCATGTATCCGTAGGCGCGGGCGAACCTGTCTGAAAACTCCTCGGGACTCGGGCCGAAATCCGGGGACAAAGAAAGCGTCGGTTCCCACTGGCTTGTCGAGACAAAACTGTCTGCCTCCCGCCCGAGACGTTTTTCAAACTCGTTTACCGCCGCCGCAAGCGTCGCCACTACCCCGAAATCAAAGTCTGAGTTCCTCCGTATCCACTTGGCGAGATTTATGTCGTCTTCCATACCCCCGCAGCAGAGAACGCAGGAGGCCTCTTGGCTTTTTGGGCGGGAGAGTATGGCGGAGAAGTCTTCTGTGCCGGAGGGAAAATCATAAACGGCTGCCGAAATGCCTAGTTTCTCCGCGCGAAGCAGAGCCCCTTCGCACACGGTTTGGGAAAATCTGCTTCCCTCGAGGCGCAAAACGGAGATCTCCACGGCCTCGGCATAGCAGTCGTGGATCATATCCATAACCGCCTGGAAGTAAGAAGATGCCCCGGTTATTGCGCTTACCGTTTTTCCCCGGGCGCGAGAAGGAATGTCATCAAGCGACCCACCATAATTCCACACTACTCTTTGGGCCTTCTCTGCGGTCTCAACGCACGCAAGCGTGAGGCTGCTTGAATACGGCCCCAGCAATATGTCTACTCTGTCTTTTTCTATAAGGCGGAGGATGTTCTCCTTTGTTTTCTCGGGGATACTCTCGTCGTCGTAGAAGACGAGTTCCGGAACCAGGGACTTTCCTTCCCGAGTTTCTATTCCGCCCTTGGCGCGCAGTTCCTCGGCAAAAAGCTTTATTCCCTTAAAGCTTTCTTTGCCTTGGACGGCGTGGCGTCCTGAAAGCGTTGCGGGGAAACCGATTTTTAAGGGAATCGCATGCATTTTCTTTCGTCGCGTTACTCAGGATACTGCGTTCCGTGCCCAACTGCTGCTGCGGGAACAGAAGTTTCGTAAACTGCCGGTTAAGTCGCCGGGATATCGCGGGCATCATGCTTTGAACAATGTCGCTAAACGAACCGCAGCACTCTCGGAGAACGGGTTGATGAACTCGACACCTCCCAGTCGTCGGCCGTCCTGCATGTCTTCGCTGAGAATCGCGGAACATCCGTTCTGCCGTGCCGCGGCCCAGATCATCGCGTCCCAGAACGAGAGCAGATGTTCATTTACCGCTTCCATGGCATCAACAAGGGCCGCGTTGTCCGCGCGGATGACTTGAAACACGTCCAGCCAATCGAGTACGAAGGCACTTGCGCGGGACGGCTCAAGCAGTTTTTTGCGTGTCGTTACATGAAAAAACTCGGCCAGTGCCTGAACCGTAAGCAAACAGTCAAGCCGTGCTACGCGTCCGATGAGATCCTTTGACCGTTCATGAAGTTCTCCGGCATCGCGGTCAACCGCGTAGACTAAAATGTTGGTATCAACCGAGAAGCGTCCTTTAACGATCATAGATGTCTTCTCGCTTTACCTTGAGACCGCCGAGAGAAGCGCCTTCGTCCAATCGAGCCATCATCCTCTGATAAGCCGAGGTCCAGACGGCATCGACCGCTTTGTCGGCGGTGTGGGGTATAAGTCTGGCGACTGGACGACCGCGTCGGGTGATCAGAAAATCCTCTCCGCGCTCAACTTCTTTTACCAGCCTTGAGAACTCCTGATTAGCCGTTTTCAGGGAAACAGTGCGCATTAAGCCTCTCCAAATTTGTAGTATATACTACATTTTAACGGGCATGAATTTTCTCGTCAAACAACGAAAAGGGCAAGTGCAGGCGTAAGAATATCCGGGTTTTTATCCAGCACCTGAAAACCCGATTACCGAGTGATGAGCGCGGGAAAATTGACTTGTGAACAAAGGAAAGTCCCCGTTAGCTGCCATACTCCTGGCTCCGTGGCTGGATTGATCCGCCGGAAATATTATTACTGTGTCATCTCTTCGGATGCTAATCAAACGGTGGATAAGACATAAAATGACAGGATGTGGCAAGCTGTGCTTTTGTCCGGCGAAGGTTGGGATGACATGACCTTATAAGAGCGGGGGAAACAAATATGGACATTGCCCGTTGTTGTTGCTTGCGGGGAGGTTCAGAGCAGGATTTTTACCGCCTCTTCAATTCTGTTTAAGCCCTCTTCTATGTTCTCCATGGATGTCGCGTAGGATATCCTGAGGTAGTTCTCCTTTCCGAAGGCTATGCCGGGAACGACGGCCACTTTCGCTTCTTCGAGCAGAAATTCGGTAAACGAAACGGATCCGTCGATTCTCTTGTCTCCGTATGCTTTTCCCACGAAACCGCTTATGCTCGGGAACACGTAGAACGCTCCCCTGGGGTCAAAGCAGGTAAATCCCGGGATTTCGTTCAGCCTTTTCACTATGAAGTTCTTCCTTCTCTCAAATTCCCTTGCCCTTTTGCCGAGCAGTTCCTGCGGTCCTTTAAGCGCCTCAAGGGCCGCCATCTGCGAGATTGAAGAGGGGTTTGAGGTTGACTGGCCCTGCAGCTTCGCCATCGCGCTTATTACTCTTTTGTCCCCCGCGGCGTATCCTATGCGCCATCCGGTCATCGAGTAGGATTTGGATACTCCGTTTACGAGTATGGTGGATTTCTTAGCCTTGTCGCTGAGAGAGCAGACGGATACGTGTTCAGTATCTGCGTAGATTATTTTTTCGTATATTTCATCTGAAATTATGATCAGGTCGGCGTCCAGGGCGACTTTTACTATCTCCTCAAGTTCCCCGCGCGGATAAGTGGTTCCCGTTGGGTTCGAAGGATAGTTGAGAATAAGAGCCCGCGTTCTTTCCTTTATTTCCGCCTGAAGCTGCTCCGGGGTGATTTTAAAAAGCCCGTGTTCGTCTGTGTCTATGATCACCGGGGTCGCGCCCGTCAGCGCCACCTGGTCGGGATAGGAAACCCAGTAGGGGGCCGGAATTATGACCTCGTCTCCAGGTTCGAAAAGCGCCTGGGTGATGTTGTATATCGAGTGTTTTGCCCCGCAGGAAACCAGTATCTCTTCCCTTGAGTACTCAAGGCCGTGATCTTTTTTCAAAGACGCCGCTATTGCGTCTTTGAGCTCGTCGATTCCACCCACGGCGGTGTACTTCGTAAAACCGCTTTTAATCGCAGCCACGCCCTCTTTTTTCACGTTCTCCGGGGTGTCGAAGTCGGGTTCCCCAGCTCCGAATCCTATGATGTCGACTCCCTGGGCGCGAAGCGACTTGGCTTTGGCCGTTATGGTCAGAGTTGCAGAAGGCTTCAGGTTGTTGACTCTTTCTGAAAGTCTCACTTTATTGTTTCCTCCGTTCCTCGGCCGGGCAGAGTTTTTCGATCAGTTTTTCCTCAATCACCGCCGGCACAAAACCCTTTGCGGAACCTCCCAAAGAAATTATTTCCTTTATGAGGGATGAGCTTATGTGAGAGAACTGACTTTCAGTCACCATAAACAGCGTTTCCACCTCTTCGTTCATAAGCTTGTTCGCGGTAGCCATCTGAAGTTCGTATTCGAAATCCGAATGGCACCTCATTCCGCGCAATATGGTGTTGGTTTCCTTTTTTCTTATGTAGTCGACCAGCAATCCTTCGAAACTTTCAACCTCAACGTTAGGGTAGCTCTTGGTCACCTCGGCAATGAGAGACACTCTCTCTTCGGTCGAAAGCGTTGTTTTCTTGGAAGTGTTGTGTCCGACCGAGATTATGATTTTCTCGAAGATCTCCGATGCCCGGGCGATTATGTTCAGGTGCCCGTTTGTGAAAGGGTCGAAGGAACCCGGATAGATTACAGTTTTGCCTTTCAATCAAGCCTCCTTAGAAAACTTACGGAGGTGCCTCCGTATTTTCTGGTTCTCACGTCAAATCCTTCGGACTTCATAATGTTTCCAGACGGATGTTCAATGACCATAACTCCTTTCTCCCGGAGGACGTCCCGTATCTCGCGGGCAAGCGAGTGCGGGTCGGTTCTTTCGTAAAACTCATAGGGGGGATCAATGAAGACAAGATCAAACCCACAATTTTCCGCACTTAACATACTCAATGCTTTTCTGAAATCAAAATTGAGTATCCTCGATTGTTCAGTGTACCCGCAAGAACGCAGGTTCTGGGCGATTATCTCTGCCGTGGCGGGGTTTTTCTCAACAAACACGCAGGACTCGGCACCTAGGCTTAAAGCCTCGATTCCCAGATTTCCCGAGCCCGAGAACAGGTCAAGCACCCTTGTCTGCTGTACTTCGGAACCCAGTATGTCGAACATGGACTTTTTTATTCTGGCGGTGGTGGGCCTGAGTGATTTCCCCCGCGGAACCTTAAGTCTTTTTCCTTTGGATTGTCCTGTAAGTACGCGCATATTGATTATGCCGGTTTTCTCGGCGAAGCCGGATTTGCCCCACATCCGTAATCAGGTTTGCAATGTTCTAACTGCCGCAAAGGTATCAGAATATTTTTATCCTTCGTGCCTGGCTATCCGTGCTTCCCTTAAGACGACAGTAATCTGATTCGGAAACCGGTATCAGTTCTCGGCTAATTTCTCCGTTATGGCTTGAATATTCGACGAATTCTGGGGGAGTAGTCTTAGCGAAGCATTGCTTCCCTCCGGGGAGTATGTCAAGCGTTACGCAAAATCTTTGATCTTCCGGGGGAAGAAAACCTGTCCCACTCGTAAAAATGCCTGTAAAATTCGGTGGTTCCGTTCCTATTTCGCAGTTTTCCCACAATATTTCAAGCTGCTTAAGTACTTCGGGATCCGTTACAGTGCCTTCAACTATTCCATATTCTGAGGTTTGATCTATAACTAGGAACTCGGATGTTGATCTGGGAATTCCCTTCACGTATTCGGTAAAGCTCTCGCCGTTATCACACTCCCAGGTGGTTTCGGTGGCATATTCTTCGAGTTCTTCGCGGGAATACCATATCTTTATGTCCGGCTCCGGAGAAAGCTCTGCTATTCTGATAAATTCGGAATTGTCGCTTAAAAGCGGATGAGAACAGTCCATTTCCTCAACTCCGTATCTTTCTTTTATGAAGTCTATGGTAAATGGAGCAACCTCTAAAGGAGTGGATGGATGGCTACGCAGTATTCTGGGTATTATCTCTTCAAAAGTGCACGGTGCTATCGACCCTTCACATTCGACGATCCGGTTCGGGGTCTGGTCAGAGCAGGCGACAAGTAAAACAACCAATATGACCGTTAGTTTGCAGTATCTGTGGATTCTTGATTACCCCCAAGTGTTTTTTTCTAAATTATAGCACGAATTGCGTCAGTTGAAGTTGGCAGGCTGTTGGTTTTTCGCAGCATGTTTCAAGCCTGAATAATCTGCTGACAAAGTCTGCAGCTGACTCTGGAAGCCGTGAATTTATTCATGTAGAATATTCATCTAACCGGTTTATTCCGCTAAGTATTATTTTTCTTTCCTCCGGAGGGTTTTTTCAGGAATGGACACTTCATCCAGAGTGCAGACTGTAAACATTGAAGATGAGATGAAGGAGTCCTATCTCAGCTATTCAATGAGCGTGATAGTCGGAAGGGCTCTTCCCGACGTGCGCGACGGACTCAAGCCCGTTCACAGGAGAATTCTCTACGGAATGAGCGAGGTCGGAAACGTTTGGAACCGTCCCTACAAGAAATCCGCGAGAGTGGTGGGGGATGTCATGGGTAAATATCATCCTCACGGAGATTCGGCAATCTACGATTCTCTTGTCCGGATGGCGCAGGACTTCTCCATGAGAATTCCGCTTGTAGACGGGCAGGGGAATTTCGGCTCCGTTGACGGGGACAGTCCGGCGGCCATGCGCTACACGGAAGTCAGGCTTTCCAGAATCTCTTCGGAGATGCTTGAGGATCTGGACAAGGAAACAGTCGAGTTTTATCCCAACTACGATGGGGGGGAACTTGAACCAAGCGTACTGCCGACCAAGGTGCCCAACCTGCTTCTAAACGGTTCTTCAGGAATCGCGGTGGGTATGGCGACCAATATTCCTCCCCATAACTTGGGAGAGCTTCTTGACGCCGTAGTGGCCCAGATACGCAATCCCGACATTACCGTGGACAGACTTATTGAGATCATGCCGGGACCGGATTTCCCTACTGGGGGTTTCGTGAGCGGTCACGATGATATCCGTTCCGCCTATGCCACCGGCCGCGGAATAGTAAGGATGAGGGCCAAGGTTCGCATAGAGAAGCAGAAGAAGGGGGACAGGGATGTGATAATCGTCACCGAGCTTCCCTACCAGGTTAACAAGGCGCGCTTAGCACAGAAAATCGCGGAGCTCGTGAGGGAGGAGAAGATAAAGGGCATCTCCGACATAAGGGATGAATCTGACAGGGAAGGAATAAGGCTCGTTATCGACGTGAAAAGCGGAGAACACGCCCAGGTGGTTCTAAACCAGCTCTACAAGCATACGCAGATGTACACCTCCTTCGGCATCATAATGCTCGCGCTTGTGAGAAACCAGCCGAAGGTTCTCAGCCTAAAGGAGCTGCTTGCCCACTTCATAGAGCACAGAAAGGAAGTAATTACCCGCAGAACCCAGTACGAGCTTCAAAAGGCCGAGGAGCGCCTTCATATCCTTGAAGGGTTCAAGATTGCTCTTGATAACCTGGATGAAATCGTGGAGCTCATAAAAGGTTCCGAGAGCCCTGCGGCCGCGAAAGCGGGTCTTGTGCGGACGTTTTTGCTTTCGGAGCGCCAGGCCCAGGCCATCTTGGAGATGCGCCTTCAGAGGCTTACGGCGCTTGAGAGGGATAAGATACTTGAGGAAAGACGCGAGCTTATCGCAACCGTGGCGAAACTCAAAGAAATACTGGGGAGCGAAAAACTGATACTTGATCTTGCGGTCGAAGAACTCACAGAGCTCAGAGAGAAATTCGGGGACGCGAGGAGAACCGAGATCGTCGAGGATGTAGGGGAAATATCCATCGAGGATCTTATAACCGACGAGGAGATGGTGGTTACCACCACCTACGGGGGCTACATAAAGAGCATACCGCTTAGCGTATACAGGAACCAGAGAAGGGGCGGGCGGGGAAGAACCGGAATGAGCACCAGGGATACCGATTTCGTTAACGACCTGTTCACGGCGTCAAGACACAACAGCATTCTGTTTTTCTCAAGTTTCGGAAGATGCTACTGGCTTAAGGTTTATCAGGTCCCGGAGTCTTCCCCTGCGGCGCGCGGAAGAGCCATGGTGAACCTGCTCAACCTTGACAAGGGGGAGAAGGTGGCGGCCGTGCTGCCCGTAAAGGACTTCTCAGAGGATGTCTCCATAGTCATGGCTACTCGAAACGGAATCATCAAGAAAACCAAACTTAAGGCCTATTCAAATCCCCGCGCGGGGGGAATAATCGCCCTTAACATACTAGAGGGAGATGAACTTGTGGGGGCGGAACTCGCGTCTGAGGAAGACGAAGTGCTTCTCACTTCAAAAAACGGTCAGGCGATCAGGTTCAAGGGAACTGACGCAAGGAATGTGGGCAGGGTGTCAATCGGCGTTAAGGGTATAAATCTCAGAGAAGGCGACGAGGTGGTGAGCCTTGAGGTCATAAAGAATCAGAATGCGCAGATACTTACCATAACGGAAATGGGCTACGGCAAGCGCACCAGAATCTCCGAGTACAGGCTTACGAGGAGGGGAGGGGTTGGGGTAAGAACCGTCAACATAACCGAGAAAAACGGAAGGGTGGTTGCAGCATTTCAGGTGGATGACGAAACGGAAGTCATGATTATAAGCGACCAGGCGGGGAAGCTGATAAGAACAAGCGTTTCCCAGATACGCAACACGGGGCGCAGCACCCAGGGGGTGAAGGTCATAAACCTTGAGCCTGACGAGCTTGTGGCCGCGGTCGCGAAAGTCGCGGAGGGAGACTGATGGTAAAGGAAATCGAAAACGTGCTTTCCGGTTTCCCGGGCTATAACTGCTTTGCATGCGGTCCGCACAATGAGCACGGACTTCGCCTTAAGTTTTTTCATGATCAGGAAACCGATGAGGTGTTCACTACCATCTGTACGGATGAACATTTCTGCGGCTGGCCGGGGATAGTGCACGGGGGAGTTCAGTGCGCCCTTGTCGACGAGGTTTCTTTCTGGGCCATGTTCAATGAAACCCGCAAGATTGCCTTTACGGCGAAGATAGACATTGCTTACATGAAGAAGGTTCCAAGCGGCACAATGCTTGACGTGAGAGCCAAGATAAGGGAGATCAGGGGAAGAAGAGTTGAAGTCGATTCGGTCATAAGGGATGAGGACGGAACCGAGCTTGCAAGCGCCGCGGTGACCTACGTGTTCCCCCGAAAGGAAACTCTGCGCCAGATACTGGGCCCTGAGCTTCTGAGCGAAGAATTCTTACAATACGTGAGGGATTAAAATGATAAGACTTTATGAACATCCGCTTTCTGGAAACGCCTACAAGGCGAAGCTTCTCCTGCACCAGCTTTCGGTCGAATACGAGGGAGTGACGGTGGACATATTTGCGGGGGAGCATAAAAAGGAGGAATTCTCCGCGCTTAATCCCAACTGCAAGATTCCGGTTCTTTCGGACGGGGATTTCGTCATGTGGGAATCAAACGCGATACTTTTCTATCTGGCGAACAAGTTCTCTCCGAATCCCTACCTGTCAGACGACCCGGAGACCTACGGTCTGATTGCGCAGTGGACTTTTTTCGGGAAGACAACTATAGATCCAAACCTTGCGCTCGCGAGGTATTTCGCGAAGTTCCTGCCCCCCGACCAGGTACCGCCGGGGGTGATGGAAAAACTTCACGCGCAGGGAAACGTAGCGCTTGCGATTCTTGAAGACCATCTCTCCCGAACCGAGTTTCTCTCCGGGGATTACTCCATAGCTGACATCGCGTGCTACCCATACACGATGCTTTGCGAGGAAGGAGGTTTTGACTTGGAGCCTTATCCGTCGGTCAGGAGATGGTGCGGGAGCGTTGAGGGAACTCCCGACTTCATTGCTTTTGCCGGGTAGTGCCGGGCGTATTTTATGGAAAGAGAAGTCAAGCTTTTTTTGGAACTGCTTGAGAAGACCCAAGAGGCAGTTGCCTTCACGGGAGCCGGAATAAGCACTGAATCCGGAATACCTGACTACCGTTCCCCCGGAACGGGTCTCTGGGAAAAAATGGACCAGTCGGTGGTTTCACTCTCCGGATTTTTGAGAAATCCTGCGAATTACTATTCATACGCAATGGAATCCTATCCGGTGAGAGCGGCCGCCGAACCCAATGCGGCTCACTACGCGCTTGCGCGTCTTGAGAAAAAGGGCTGGCTCAAGGGTGTTATAACGCAGAATGTGGACGGCCTGCACACAAAGGCGGGTTCCGAAAACGTTTTTGAACTCCACGGTTCCCTAAGACGTGTTGTTTGTCTCGAGTGCCGGGAGTACTATCCGATGGAAGATGTGATGAACAGGGTTTTTGAAGGGGAGAATCCTCCGCTCTGTACGCAGTGTGGGGGGATTCTGAAGCCCGACGCCGTTTTTTTCGGAGAAGCCCTTCCCGAAGAGCCATGGGAAAAATCGATTGATCTCGTTTCGAACTCCGAAGTGCTCATCGTTATGGGCTCTTCCCTTCTGGTTGCTCCGGCAAGCGGACTTCCTCGTCTGGCTCTTTCCAAGGGGGCTGCGCTTGTGATTGTAAACCTGATGGAGACTCCCTTCGATGACGAGGCGGATATAGTAATCCGCGAGAAGATAGGGGAGTTCTTCGAAGAAACCGGGATATGAACGGGAAACGCAGGGAGTGGAGCGGGAAACGGGATTCGAACCCGCGACCTTCTCCTTGGCAAGGAGACGCTCTAGCCAACTGAGCTATTCCCGCGATGAAAGCGAACTGAAAAGATATCAAGACCCACTTTTATTGTCAAATATGATGGGTTTTCGTATTTAGGTACAATAGAGACCGCCATGAGCGAGCAGGAAAGAAAGAATCTTATCAAGAAGGTAAAGACCGCCGTCGTCAAGATAGGAAGCAGCGTGCTTACCCACGACGACGGATCTCTTGACGAATCCGTCTTTGAGGGAATAGCGAGGCAGGTCTTTAACCTTAAACAGAGGGGGGTGAGGACGATCATAGTTTCTTCGGGAGCCATAGCCTCGGGGATGAAAAAACTCGGTCTTTCGAGCAAACCCGTGGAGATAGACGTAAAACAGGCGATCTCCGCCTGCGGTCAGACCGAGCTTATCAGGAATTACGAAGAGGCTTTTTCCGAGTTCGGGCTTAACGTCGCTCAGATTCTGCTTACCCGTGACGGATTCTCCGACAGGAAAAGATTCCTTAACTCGAGAAAGACCATAAGACGGCTGCTTGAGATGGAGGTAATTCCCGTAATAAACGAAAATGACACGGTTGCTTTCGAGGAGATCATGTTCGGAGATAACGACAATCTCGCGGCGCTTGTGATTTCTCTTACGGAGGCGGATCTTCTTGTGCTGCTGAGCAACGTGGAGGGTTTCTTTGACAAGGATCCGGCGAAAGACGAAAACGCCAAGCTGCTTTCCACAATCCCGGAGATAGATTCCAGAATAGAGTCATTTGCTGGAGATACTTTCGGCAAGACCACTTCCGGGGGAATGAAAACCAAAATCCAGGCTGCAAGATCCGCCGCCGCCTTTGGGGTGCCAACTATAATTGCAAACGGGAAAAGAAAAGATTCTCTTCTGAGCATCTTTAACGGCCACGAATACGGAACCGTGATACTTCCGACAAGGGAAAGGCTCACAGGGAAAAAACACTGGATTGCCTATACGCTTAAGCCTCAAGGGAAACTTATACTGGACGAGGGTGCAGCCGATGCTATTACCAAAAAAGGTAAAAGTCTTCTTCCTTCGGGAATAAAGGAAGTCGAGGGGGAATTCGAGATAGGAGAGCTTGTGAGCTGCTTTAATTCCTCTGAGGTTGAGATATCAAGAGGGCTTTGTTCCTACGGTTCTTCAGAGGTGAGGAAGATTCTCGGGAAAAAATCATCTGAAATAGAGAACGTGCTCGGGTACAGATACAGCGACGAGATAATCCATCGAAACGAGATGGTGATACTTTCCAGATGAATGAGACTCGTGGATTTAACCGGTTCTCAAAGGGACTTGCGATTTTTGTTTTCGTTCTGTTGGCTTTGTGTGCCTGGTTCTATTTCCTAGACGGTTTTTCAACTGAGACAAAAATTGTCGACATACCCCAAGGCCTTGGCCTGTCCGCTATAGCGGAGAAGCTTGAGGGAGAGGGAGTGATAAGAAAAGCGGAGGTTCTTTTTCTTTCGGCTTTTTTAAGCGGAACACATCGGAAGCTTAAGCACGGCGAATACGTGTTTTCGGCAGGCGAGGCGCCTTATACTGTTCATAGGAAGCTGCGTCGCGGCGAAGTGTCTTTAAGAAAAGTTACTTTTCCCGAAGGGATTACTCTTGTGCAGATGGCCGAGATTCTCGATTCCTCGCAGATAGTTCCCCGGGAAGAGTTTCTCGCGCTTGCGGAAAACGGTGAGTATTCCACGAAAAGACTTGGTGTGGATGTTTTGAGTCTTGAGGGATTCCTTTTTCCCGACACTTATTTCTTCGCGCGTGACTGCTCTGCGGAAAAAGTGATTGAAGCGATGCTCGGGAGGTTCTGGGAAGCTTGTGCTACTCTTGGTATCGAAAGGACGGAATCCAGAATTAAGGAAATCGCGACGATCGCTTCCTTAATAGAGAAAGAAACGGCTTTTCCCCGGGAGAGACCTCTTGTTTCGGCCGTAATACGCAACCGGCTTCGCAAAGGGATGAAGCTTGAGTTTGACCCAACGGTGATTTATGCTCTTGGCGAGAAGTTCGACGGCAATATTAGAAAAAAAGATCTGAGCTCTCTTTCTCCCTATAATACCTACGTGGTCTCTGGGCTCCCCCCAGGTCCGATAGCCGCTCCCGGTCTTGACTCGATCCGTGCGGCCCTTGAACCGGCGGACGTGGACTATCTTTACTTCGTTGCAAACGGAGGCGGACGTCATTTCTTCTCGACCAATTACGGGGATCATTTAAATGCCGTGAACAGAGTTTTAAAGAAACTAAAATAACGATTCTAGATTGCCTGTACACTCGAAGTGCTCACGGTTACGGACACTTCTGGGGCCAATATCTCCGGATGTGGAATTCCCTGTAGGAAGTTCTAGAACAAAGAAGGAGCTATATTGGAAAGAATGGAAAGTTTTATCCGAAAAGGATATCACGAGCGTGTTAGAACTCTCCCCTGAACGCTTTTGCAAAGCCGTCATGCTGCGATCTGGCAATCTTTTCCTGCTCGGCCTGCAGATAAGCTCGGTCCTTTCTCTCTATACGTATTATGTCGTCCCGGCCCTTGGATGCCATGAACTGTGTTCCTACCGTTTCTTTTGAAATTATTTCAAGTATTGGCGGGTAGTTCTTCGATCCGATAAATATGGAATGTATGCAGACGCCTATGCTCTTTGCGCGCACTCTCTGCGCTTCGACATTGGGATCGCCGGAAGTTGGAATCCCATCGGTTATAAAGAGTATGTGCTTGTTTCTAAGCCCTCTGCCTCGGAACTCCTTAAGTGCCGCTCCCAGCGCTTCTTCGTAGTTTGTGTTTCCGGAACAGTCCGTGCTCTCCGCCAGCCTTTCTATCCACCTGTAGTCCCTGGTGAAAAAGCGGGAGTTCTTCGTGTGTTTTCTTGAGCGGTGGTTAAATTCCAGATAGCCGATTCTCATTCTCTTTTTTCTCGCAAGCTCTATTACTCCCTTCACGACGGATGAAGACCACTCGCTGTACACCCCCATCATCGAAGTGCTGATGTCCCTGAGAATTGCTATTTCCCCTCCGAGCGTTTCCTTTTCGCGAAGGTGAACTCTGGGCAGCTTGGGGGAAGTGTGCTCGGACCATATGAACGCCTCGACGGGGTCTATATCCTCGATCTCGTCAAAAGAGGACATGCGCTTCCATTTCCTTGGAGATCCTCCTGGGTGGGAGGTTTTTTTTGCCATGGTTTTCTGGAAATTGCCTTCGAGCACTCTCATGATGCGTTTTATGTTCTCGGCGGTTTCCGTATTTCCCCTTCCCGGGATTACCGTTTCGTCGTCTTCTCCGGCCTTGGATGACTTGCTGCTCATGTATGCCCGCGCGGATTTGTCCTCCCTCTCCGTGTTCCCGCTGTCCTGTGGATTTCCGGTGGGGTCGCTCGGCACGTCCTGGCCTTCTGGAGGAGCCATTTCGCTTTGGTTGTTATCGAGGTTCTGCTTAAGGTCCTTGAGCGCGTCAAAAAAAGTTTTCTGGGCCTCGGCGAGCGGATTCTCGGTTTCCTTGTCCGCTTCCTCGTCGGGAATTTCCCCCTTGGGTTCCTGAGAGAAATCCTGGTCGAATTCCGGATCAGGCATCTGATCCGGGTCCGGGGTCAGCTTGTCATCTGGCTTTTTTTTTTATCCTGAACTATATTCCGAAGAATATTGTCCATCTGTTCGTAGACGTCGGGGGGAACCCGGAAGGCAGTCATGTATCTTAAAACGTCAAGGTCTTCTCTCGAGCATACGTCCCTTTCGTTAAGAAGCGCGTGGGAGCGGATAAGCTTTAGCGCTTTTACGAAAAACGTTCTGTCGGAAATAAGCGAGTTAGTCTCGTTAAGCCCGAAGTCCTCGATCATTATGGTTGCGAAATTCGCAAGACCTTCCTGCACGTCGGGCGGAATGTGTATTTTTTCAAGTGTTTTGTAGCTTTTGTCGAAAAGTTTTTTGCTTACCCTTTTCGGTATCTTTTCTTCAAACGGCCTTTCGGAGTAAAGCTCGATAACCTTTTTAGCTTCGTCCCATTTTCTTCCGTAGGAAATTCCAAGGGCTTTTACCTGGAGAATGAACCGGTCAAGATTGGCTGGATCAAGAGGCTCGTTGTAGTACTCGTCCGCGGTGGGGTTGCTCGTCGCTATAGCGGTCAGAAGGGGAATTGGCTCGTTGAAGAATTTTCTTTCGTTAAGTATTCGAAGAAGTATGTTGAGCGACTCCCCGGGCGCGCGCGATATGTCGTCTAAAAGGCAGATCTCAGATGTCAGTATTCCGCCCTTTACGATATCCTGCTTTATCCTCTCTCCGAGTTCAGTTTCCTCCTTCACTATAGTCAGATCTCCGACAAGTTCCGAGAGTCTGGTGTCTCTGTGAAGCTGGTAGAAAAAGAAATTGAGTTGGGCCGCCTTGGAAACGATCTCCGAAAGCATGGTCTTCGCCGTACCTGGAGGGCCTTCAATATAGATGTGTTCTCTCGAGATTATTCCGAGAAGAAGAGCGGTCTTTACCTCATCGTGTCCGACCACATGCTTATCCATTTCTTCCCGAAGGGACGCAAAAGGGTTAGCGGGATTCATTCATCCACTCCTGAAAAAGGCAATGAGCGTTATTATTACATAAAGGGATATTTTTTTCAATCTGTTTCGGCGTGCGCAGAAACCGGAGGTTCCGAAAGGGATGGCGCGGGGGAAGCTATCGGGAACGCTTTCATGTGGGGCTTCGGGCTGGCGGTTCTTTCCCGGAGGCCGTAAAAGTCGTTAAGGGAGTAAGCACCTTCTAGAGCGAAGCCGAGAGGCTTTTCAGGACAAATGGCCGAGAAGCGATCAGAAGTATATAACCGCTTTTACTGAAAAACCGGTTTCGCTTCCGTCAAGTGATACGGGAACCTTGACCTCCTCCTCCGAAAAAGTTCCCCGCTTCTCTTCTCCGTACTGCGTGTGGCGTACTTCGCCGCGGATTCCTATCTTGTCCCCGATCATCTTTTCGAGCCCCCCTCCTACCGTAAACGCGTAGAAAGTTTCGTCGCGGGAATCCGTGCCTGACTCGAACTCGCCTGGCCCGCAAAGCTCGCGGGGATTCAGACAGCCGTTGTAGTCAACAGTTAACTCCGTATCCAGGCGGCGTAATCCGCCGAGGGCATAGACACCGGTGCCCGGGCCCAGAAGCGAAACCAGAAACGGAGGACTCACACCGAACATCAACGTCACTCCATAGCTGTTTTTTCTCTCAACGCTCCACTCATCGGGCCAGGCTTCTCCATACTGGTTTCGGCCCTCGGACTGTCCGTCTCCGGGAAGCGTTCCGCTTGCCGTGCCGTCGTGGAACTGTCCGTCGATCTCGACACCCAAGTAGAATGTGTCACTTGGATCAAGGCTGAGTCTGTAGCCGACAAGAAGCCCGCCGCTAAAACCCGTTTCGCTTGCCGAATCACTGGTATGATAGATGTTCCCGCTCTGCAGAAAATGGCTTGGCACGCCTGTGCTGTCAACAGTTTTTGAGTGTTCGATGTCCGTGCGTTCAATCCCGGCCGAAGCGCCGACGTAAAAACTGCCGCTCTGGGCAAGCACATTGCCGGAAACGCCGAAAATTATCGCTGCCGCGAGCATTAAAACCCCAAACCCCGTCTTCTGGCTCTTAAGCATTCTGTTCATGGTTTTTTTCTCCCGATAAGTTCTTGCTCTGAGGTTGAATTCATACGCCGGACGGAACTTCAAGCTCTTCCCGTCTAATATTTATAGCTTGAAGAATACTCGTTGTAAAATGAAGTGGTTGAGGGACTTGGGTAATGATCCGTACTGCAGTCCGCGAGTGGGAACTCCGCTTGTGGGAAAAGTGGACATTACGGTTATAATCTGCCTGCGAAGGCAGTTCTTTGCCCTCTTGCAGACCCTATATCTCCGGGGCGGAACTTATGGACGAGGAAAAGATATTTTACGGGATAGATGAAGTAAAAAAGAGAAAGCACCCGCGCAGGTTTATCCTGATAGCGGTTGTTTTCGTACTTGCTCTAGGGGCTTTTAAGTTCGGATTCTACCCAGAGCGGTGGTTTTGGGAAAGCGACGATATTTCCAGGAAACTGATCGTGAGGAACACGGAGTCCCGGTGGATAACTACCAAGAAGGGATATCTTTTTTTCGTTCGCGGGGAGATCATGAACGAAAGCGACGTTCCCGTCAGCTACATAAAGCTCAGGAGCAGTTTTCAGGTATCGGGGCGGACCGTTTATGTTCAGGACTTTTATTCGGGCAACACCCTTTCGATGCGGGACCTTAGAAACGCCGACACGGATCACCCTCTTCAGAAACTGAGCAGAAAAAGCGGAGATGACCTCTCGACGGTTACCGGGACCGAGGCCTCGGCCAATTTCAACATAAAGCCGGGCAATACTGTTTTCTTCAATACTTTCTACCTTTCCGTGAGCAAGATACTTGGCCTTAAGTACCAGATCGAGATTACGGATTTTGAAGTGATGTCCGAGGGCTAGGGGAGTTGTTTGGGGTTTAAGTTTCGGCGGGGAGTGGAGGAGCTTAAATTGCTTTATTAAGCCGTTTTTAGTAAACTATGGCACCTTTATAGAAATAATCCGGTGGGTAAACGATGAAATCTACACGAATAAAAATAAGCATAAGTCAGGACGGTTCGCTCTCCAAAGAGTCTGTCGAGACCGTTGATTTCGAATTTCCACTCATCCCGAGAAAGCTTCTGAAATCCATGGGATTTGAAAAAGTAGATGACACGACTTACGTGGGTATCGTGTCAGTTTTTCTGAACCTTCTGGAAAAGGAGCAGGAAATAGAGATTGAACTGGGGGTGGAGGCTTCCGACGCGAGAAAGAAAATTCTGGATCTTTTCGCTAAGGGTTTTCAGAATATAAGCGGAAGCAAGGCTCCTGACGCTGAAAGAAAACCAAAACCCGCCCCGAAAACAAGAAAACCGAGGGCAAGGAAGGTTTCCGCCGCGAAGAAGGCCGGCTAGCTGCTATGCAGGATTTTGTTTTTGAAGAAGCGCTTACCTTTGACGACGTAATACTATCTCCATGCTACTCCGAAGTTCTGCCGAGCGAAGTTGACGTCTCGGTAAGGCTTACCCGGCGCATAAACCTTAATATTCCCATACTGAGCGCGGCCATGGATACCGTAACGGAATTCCGCACGTCAATTGCCATGGCCCAGGAAGGCGGTATAGGAATAATCCACAGAAACCTCTCCATCCCGGCACAGGCGGGCGAAGTCGAGAGGGTAAAGAAATACGAAAGCGGAATGATAGTTAATCCACTGACCGTACGTCCCGGAACCCGGGTTAGCGAAGCCCTCGAGATAATGGTTGAAAACGACATCTCGGGTCTTCCCGTTGTAAAGTCCGACAACACACTTCACGGAATAATCACCAACAGGGACATAAGATTCGAAAAGAACATGGACCTTAAGATCGACAAGGTCATGACTCCCGAAAAGGAGCTTGTTACAGTTAAGGAGGGCACCACTCTTTTTGAAGCCAAGGAACTTCTTCACAAGTTCAAGATAGAGAAACTCCCGGTCGTTGATGACAGCTTCAAGCTTCGCGGCCTTATAACCATGAAGGATATAGAGAAAATAGAGAAGTTTCCCAAGGCGTCTAAGGATGCGATGGGAAGGCTTCTCGTGGGAGCCGCGGTCGGGGTTGACAAACACAGCCAGGAGCGGGTGGACGAACTTGTTACAGCGGGTTGTGACGTAATAGTGGTCGATACCGCACACGGACATTCGAAAAGGGTGCTCGACAGTTTGACCCTTATAAGAAAGAAGTACCCGGATATAGCTCTGGTGGCCGGCAACATAGCCACATCCGAAGCGGCCGAGGATCTTATAAAAGCCGGTGCGGATTGTCTCAAGGTGGGGGTCGGTCCCGGATCGATATGCACGACGCGCGTGATAGCCGGTATAGGAGTGCCGCAGATAACCGCCATAAGAAAAGTCTGTTCCGTTGCAAAAAAGCACGACATACCCGTAATAGCCGACGGAGGGATAAAGTACTCGGGGGATATAACAAAGGCGCTTGCCGCCGGAGCGGATTCTGTGATGATAGGAAACCTGCTCGCCGGGTCGGACGAAGCTCCCGGGGAGGTCGTTCTCTATCAGGGCAGAACCTACAAAGTTTACCGTGGCATGGGTTCCATTGAAGCGATGAGGGCCGGGAGCAGGGACCGCTACGCTCAGGACGATGAGATGATGGAGGCCAAGTTGGTTCCCGAAGGAATAGAGGGAAGGGTTCCTTACAGGGGCAATATAGGGGCCATAATTTACCAGCTTGTCGGGGGACTTCGCGCGGGAATGGGCTACACCGGTTCCGCGACTCTAAAGCAACTTCAGGAAAACGCGAAGTTCGTAAAGATTACCAATGCCGGGCTTCAGGAAAGTCATGTTCACGATATCGTAATTACCAAGGAATCTCCCAACTACAGGATCGGGTGATAACGGTTTTCTTATCTCGTAAAGTCAGCCTCAGAAAGCGCGGTTTACCTTTCAGGGTTCTTCGGATTTTATCGCAACGGGGGAGGCAGTCGTAAAATGCGGGAAAAAGTTCTTGTTCTTGATTTCGGTTCCCAGTATACGCAGCTTATCGCCAGGCGCACCAGGGAACTCGGGGTTTATTCCGAAATAAAACCCTATAACACCGCTACAGACGAAATAAAAAAAGACCCTCCGGGAGCGATAATCCTCTCCGGGGGGCCCTCAAGCGTCTGGGAGGATGGTTCTCCAAGGGTGGACGGGGAAATACTCTCTTTGGGAATACCGGTTCTGGGTATCTGTTACGGGCTTCAGGTGCTGGTTTTCCAGCTAGGTGGGGAAGTTGAACGCTCTGAGAAGAGGGAATACGGTCCCGCCGTCTTGAACTTGGTAACGGAAGACTTGCTTTTCTCGGGCGTAGAGAAGACTTCGGGGGTCTGGATGTCTCACGGCGACAGGGTTTTGAGGGTGCCCGAGGGATTTACAGCGATAGCCGATACCGAGAACACGGAGTGTGCGGCGGTAAGAAACGCAGGCGGAAATATCTACGGGGTGCAATTTCACCCGGAAGTCGTGCATACGGAATTCGGAGCCCGGATGCTTTCCAATTTCCTTTTTCAGGTGGCGGGGCTTGGCGGGAACTGGACGGCCGGCTCGTTCATAGAGCATTCAATACACGATATAAGGGAAAGGGTTGGGAACGGCAAGATCATATGCGGGCTCTCGGGGGGAGTGGACTCCTCGGTCGCGGCAGCTCTTATTAACGAGGCGGTGGGCCGCAGGCTTTACTGTATTTTTGTTGATACGGGGTGCATGAGGCTTGATGAAGCTCAGGAGGTCTGCGACGCTTTTTCCGAGTTTGAAATGAACTTCATTCATGTGGATGCCTCTGAGAGATTTCTCTCTCATCTTGAGGGCGTTGAGGATCCCGAAACGAAAAGAAAGATTATGGGCGAGCAGTTCGTGAGGGTTTTTGAGGAAGAAGCTGAGAAGATCTCCGATGTCCGTTTCCTCGCCCAGGGAACGCTCTATCCCGACGTTATCGAGAGCGTGAGCGTCAAGGGCCCTTCGGCCGTCATAAAGTCCCACCACAACGTCGGAGGGCTGCCGGAAAAAATGAACCTGGAGATAGTAGAACCTCTTCGGGAACTTTTCAAAGACGAGGTGAGAAACGTTGGCAAGGCTCTCGAGCTTCCTTCCTCTCTCATAGGCCGCCATCCCTTTCCCGGCCCGGGTCTTGCGATCAGGATAATGGGAGAAGTCACGCGCGAGAGGCTTTCCATACTGAGGCACGCGGACAGCATTTTTATAGATGAACTTAAAAAATCAGGGGCCTATGATGAAATATGGCAGGCCTTCTGCGTTTTTATTCCGGTAAAGACGGTGGGAGTGATGGGCGATGAGCGTACCTATGAGAATGTTTGTGCCTTGAGGGCTGTGAGCAGTACGGATGGAATGACCGCCGACTGGTCAAAGATATCCTATGATTTGCTCGGGAAAATTTCAGTAAGGATCATAAACGAGGTAAAGGGAATAAATCGGGTCGTATACGACATATCCACGAAACCTCCCGGCACCATAGAGTGGCAGTGAAATCTAGCTGACTCTCTTTTTGAATATGGCGAATTCACCCGTAATGGTGGCAAGTTCCCAGCCGTCCTCGCCAAGCGAGACAAGAGAATCTTCAAGGTTTCCCCTGGCGTTCTCCCTTCTTGAATCAGCCTCTTCCTTGTAGACCGCTATATCATGGTCCTGAGGTCTTTTAACAAGCACGTCGGTCGAGACTACCTTGTATTCCCAGCGCTCCATTATTCTTCTTGCTCTCCGGTTTCCTCTTCTTCGTCGATGACAAGGAATGTCGCCTTGTCACTTACATCGGGCAGGGATTTTACGTGTTTTTCGTAATCCTTCTGGGTGATATGCCCTTCCTTTATATATCTTTTGTAAATCCGTACATCAAAAAATTCTTCGTTATCCTGCATTATCCATCCTCCGAAAGAAGAACAATTCTAACCACGAGCGAGGTTTTTTCAAAGCGGGGGCTTCAATCGGCAGTTAACTTCTTCCCCGCGAAAACCAGTCCCATGTTCTGGAAAGTCCCTCGCGTAAGGCCACCTGTGCGCTCCACCCGAGCTTCTCGGCCGCTAGGGAGCAGTCAAGACTTATTCTTCTGACTTCCCCGGGGCGCTCTTTTTCGTGGATGGTGGCGAATTCGGTTTTAGTTACCTCCCCCAGTATGCGCACTATGTCGTTTACAGATATCTCGATCGAGGTTCCTATGTTAAAAGTTCCCTCTTCTTCGAGGGTTGCGGCGAGCAGATTTGCCCGGGAGACGTCAGAGACATGCACGTAATCCCTCGTCTGTTCTCCGTCTCCGAATATGAGGCAGGGTTTTCCGCTGATTATATTCTCGCAGAAAATCCCTATCACTCCGGCTTCACCCTCGGGGTTCTGTCTTTCTCCGTACACGTTTGAGTATCTAAGGATAACGTGTCCGAAACCATGGGTCCTTGAGTGGTACCTTACGTAATTTTCCGTTGAGAGTTTCGAGATTCCGTAGGGGGAGAGGGGAAGGGCTGGGGTCGATTCACCTGCGGGAAGTTTTTCCGGTTCTCCGTAAAGGGCGCCTCCGGTCGATGAAAAAATAAATTTCTCGGTTTTGTGTTCTACGCAGAGCCTTAAAACATTGAGAGATCCGCCTATGTTTATCTCGGCGTCAAGAGAAGGGTTTTCTACCGAATCTCTTACATTTATCTGCGCTGCGTGGTGGTTGACGATCTCGGGGCGGAATTGGCGAAACGCCTTTTCAAGTCCGGCGGAATCCCTTACGTCGCACTCGATGAATTCGGCTTCATGAGGGATGTTGTCCTCAGACCCCGTTGAGAGGTTGTCGACCACTAGAACCTCGTGGCCCTCGGAAATATAGGCTTCGCATACCCAGGAGCCTATGAATCCCGCTCCGCCTGTGACTATTATTCTCACTTTTTTCCTTCCGGATGCCGTGAAATAATAGTTTTCCCCTAGGGTTTTGTCAAAAAACAGCTCAGTGCGAAGTTTAGAACTGGTTTAATCATTCAGCAGGCAAAAGACGGGCATGCAGGGTTTGTTGTTAACCTCATGCCCGTCTTTGTGCTATGCTCTGTCGTTTCGCAGTATCTTAATTATCGCTTCGTTTCATGGGAGACAGAATGCCGTCAGCATCCAAAAGATCATGACAATCCCTAAAACTACCGTCGGCGTCTGTAAGATATTTTGCCAATGCCGGGTGCACTGAGTTCTCGTCCATTCCACAGTTCTCTTCTGCTATGTCTTCTAACTCAGGAGTCCCACTTGGTACCATTACATATGGACAAATTACTATAGGCTGATAGTCTGTGGCGTCATCGGCGCGACGGTAAGCGTAGCCTGCCCAGTAACCGGTATATATCGTTTCTGCATCGATATCAGCATCGGTTTTTGCGACAAGAAAATATGCCCCAGGCCTGTCAAAACTTCCTTCCGTTTCACTTACGTAATAGGTTGAAATAGTTCCGGCATTCGTATCACTTTCCTCTACCTTTACTCCTACCTGCACAAAGGTTGCAGTTCCGAAAGCAACACCACTTGCGGTGGCCCTGATGTTCGGTTCACTGAGTTCTCCGGCTTCTTCCTCGCGCAGGTCGATCCTTTCATTCGTACAATCCACTGTACCGTCTGCATTAACGCTGGAATAGAATCCTCTCATTTCCACTGGTTCCGGTTCCGATTCATCATCGTCATTACAAGAAGAAAGTGCTAGCAACCCGGTAAGGCAGAACGCCACCGAAAGAGCAAGTATTCCGACACCGCGTAACCCTCTGATACGACGCCACGCGGGATTGTTGTAAAATTTCTTCATGACCAAAAAACCTCCTCATTATAAGATATTTTGATTGTTGCACAATTCGGATAAAAAAGTCTATGTTTTTTAATGGTAATTACCCTTATAACTAGCCGCTTGCTCTATGATATTGTTTAGGAACATACGGTCGGTCTAGATATGTACGGTTAGTCTAACAAAGATGAATGCGCGTTGTCAAATCTCAGTGTAAGGGGTCAATTAAGTTATTTCAGGGCAATACGGAACGTGTGGTCCTAGCAAGCCACCCCCTGTTCCACTCGGGTGAGTGGAATTCTTCAACTTTTTCCGCATTGGCCGATGAATTGCCTGCTTCCACGGGAAGCAAAGATGTCGCCTGGATAAGATGGTTCTTGGAATTTAAAGCACTACACTGCGGGTTCGAGGAAGCGATGCAGGGTTTGGAGAACTTGTAAACTTAAGTCCGTAAACCCCAAGGAGAGTGCCGTCCTCCAGCAACCTCTCCCTCATTTTACTTTTTGGCTAGTTGTAGGGGTAATTGCCTTTTTAATTTTTCCGAAGAATTGTTTTCGTGTCGGTACACATGAAGACTTTGCGCTTCGGTTTGTCCGGTTTTTAAGTTATACTCTCCCCTCAAAACCGGTTTTTCTCCGCAGGAATATATGTATCGATTAGTGTTTGTACTTTTATCCAAAGAGCCAGATCATTAAAGACCGGGCTTAATTCGCTATGCTTCTCGCAATTGACATCGGCAACACCAGCATAATGGTCGGAATATTTTCTGGAGAGGATCTCGTATACAGTTTCAGAATTGATACCGACAGAACCAAAAGTCCTGATGACTACGGAATTATCTTATTCGGGAAGATGGACGAGAAAGACATATCTCCTTCTTCGTTCAGCGGTTCCATACTCTCCTGCGTGGTCACCGAGATGGAGGAAGGGGTGGCGAAACTGGTGGAGAAATACTTCGGTCACAGGCCCATAATCGTGGGTCCCGAGACAAGGACGGGAATGCCGATTCGCATTTATAGTCCCGAAGAACTCGGGGCCGACAGGATAGCAAACGCCGTTGCGGCTTACCACCGCTTCGGTGGAAGCGTGATAGTGGTTGATCTAGGTACGGCGACCACTTTTGACTGCGTTTCCGAAAAAGGAGAATATCTGGGCGGAGCCATAGTCCCGGGGATCGAGCTTTCCACGGTGGCGCTTTACCACGGAACTTCCAAGCTTCCAAAGGTCGATCCCGAAAAGCCCGAGCAGGTGATCGGCAAAGACACTGTAGAGTGCATACAGTCGGGGCTGTTTTACGGTTACGCTTCGATGATTGACGGGCTTTGCGCGAAACTCAAGGAGGAGATGGGTTCTTCTCCTGAAATCGTGATGACCGGAGGTTTTGCCGACTCGGTGTCTGAGGAATGCGCCTGCGCGACACGGGTTGACAAGGATCTTGCTCTCCACGGCCTGAGATTGCTCTATGAACTCAACTCTCAGATTCTCTGTTAGGAAAATCGTCTCGGAAACCACCTGTTTTGTTCTTTCCCTTGAACTCAAAGACGGTCATCGCCACTGGGTTTTTCCAAACGCGGAATGGATGGACAAGAGAAAAAAGGCTGTCGGGATCGAGTTTGAAAAAGATGACCTTTGGGCCTTTCTATGTGGGCAGTGCTGCTCGGCGAAAGCCGATTTTTCAGTTTCCGGGAGATACGTTTCGAGTCACGAAGGCTCCTCCAAACTCTCTTTTAATCTCGAAGGTTCACCGCTGCTTTGGGGCAATTACGTTCTGCTTTCTCCAAGCTGGGGGCGCCATTCGAAAAGAAAGATGTGGCTTCTAATCCCCTCTTCGGGGCGGGAGCGCGGTCGGCAATAGGGGGCTATTTTAAGCTAGGTCGGAGGGTGCTTGCGTATGGGTTCCCGTTTCCGGGAGAATTTCAAGCCCTCCTTTAGATTCCCCGGGTTCGGGATCGTAAAAAATTTCCTTTTCGTTTGCTAAAAACAGACCCTTCCATAGCGCATACCCTTTCCTGTTCATGTGGAGACCGTCTTCGGTGAACAGTTCCTCCCTTATATTCCCGTTTTCATCCAGCATGTGGTCGTAGATATTCAGGTAGAAGGTATTCGGTTCTCTTGACAGGAACTGTCTTACGAGATCGTTTGACGCCTCGATTCTCTTGAGGAAATGGAACCTTACGGGGCTCGGTTTTATCGAGACGAAGGTAAATTTCGTGTGGGGATAGGATTCTCTGAAGCGATGGTAAAAATCCAAAAAGAAATTCAGCACCTGCTTTGGAATACAGCCGTCCCCTATATCGTTATCGCCTGCGTAGAAGACCAGGGATTTAACGTCATTCGGTTTTATGAGCCGCTCGAAATAGTGCAGGCAGTAGGCGATCCTGGCTCCTCCGAAGCCAAGATTCAAGACGTTGTAATCGGAGAAGTCCCTTGCCATGCCCCTCCAGAGGCGGAAACTTGAACTGCCGTAAAATACCGTCGCGTCATTCTTTTTCCCGACATGGCGTCTCTGAAGGATCCTTACGTCCTGTTCGAACAGGTTTTTATCGATTACTGGGAACTCTTTTTCGACCTGCTCGAAAGTTTTCAAGTTTATCTTGGTGGATTCCGCTCGCCTCGCAAGTCCCACTGCCTCTTCCACATATTTTCTGTACTCGTTTCCGTATTCCCTGACGAACTCAAAGAGCTTGTCTTTGTTCTCCTCGGGGTTTTTTACGTAATCGGATACCCTGAATGGCTTTTTTATCACTAGGGAGAACACGTTCTGGTTTATTCTTTTGTCAAAGTTCGCCACCGCTACGGGAACGATGTAGGGTTCAGGTGAAACGGACGCGGCCAGAAGAAAAGCACCGAGTTTGAACGGACCGGGCGATTCCTCCGTCGTCATGCTGGTTCCCTCTGGACTTATTACTATGTTAAATCCTTTTCCTAGATGCTCCTTGGCCGTTTCATAGAACTTTTTCCTCCAAGCTTTTCTCCGCTCAGGGATTCCTTGGGAGAGATCGGATTCGTCGGTGTAAACATTTATGTGTCCGAGCCTTTCATAGTAGTACTCATGTCCGTATTCTTCCGCCCTTGGAACGCGTACGACGCGGATCCCGGCCTCGCCATACTTGGCGTAAAGAACCATCGAACTTATGAAGTGGGAATCGAGCGTAATCTGAAAATGGTTGGGAAGGGTGTTATAGGGATGGTTCAGCAGATGGTTGTATATGAAGATGTGTCCCGGCTCATCTGGCAGATTCTCCCAGCCTTCAATTACGTAGGGAGTGCTATTGAAGACTCCCGCGAATTGCTTGGCCGCCATGGTTCTTATTTCGCTCGGAGAAAGCGACTTGGGTGCGGCGGTCACGGACTGGTAAACGTTTTTTAGGCCCTCGAAAAAGTTGTATTCCTTGTAGATCTTTCCGAGAATGTCAAGGCTGAGACGGGACAGTTCCCTCTCAAGGCTCTCGCCTTCTTTCTCCAGTCTGAACAGAAGCCGGAAAGCGTCATCTAGCGTGAGCGGACTGTTTAGCAGATGGGGAAGTTTATGAATGAGGGAGTTTACGCTTAACTGCATGGCGTTTTGCTCGATAAGATTGCTTATGGCCAGTATTTCTCGTTCGTATCTCTGCGATATGAGTCCCGCGCGGGAGTTTCTAAGCCGGATCGACACCAGCCACAGGAGTCTTCTGGCCAGAGCCAGCGCCGAGCGGGGATCTTTATTAAGGATTTTATGAAGATTGCGGGCGCTTATGTGATAGATGACCGAATTTCTGCTCGCAACAGCGGTGACGTCGTTTGATCCGGCGGGAGCGGCGCCCATCCAACCAACCATATATCCCGGGAGGTTGATCAGGTGAAGCGCGGCGGATTCCTCGATTCCGTCCTGCGAACCGTCGGGTGAAAAACATAGCACCGCTTTTCCATAAGCCAGTATGTCTATTCCTTTCGAAGTATCCCCTTGGTTGAATATAGGTTCGTTATTTAGATAGTATTTTTTCTGGGTTGCTTTTGCCAGTTGGCGCAGTGTTTTGTCAGGGAAAACCTCGAAGAAAGGAGATTGCCTCAGAAGCTGAAGCGGGTTGGGCACGGATATGTATTTTCCTTCCTGGGAAAAACCGCCCGTTTTTCCCGCTTCGATGTCCCAGTTGACGTTGTTGTATTCTGCAAGCTCTGTTCTGACATGCTTTAAAAGGTTTATGCTTTTGCCGAGAACGAAAAGCAGGAATTCGCATCCCAGAAGGGGCTCCTGGTCAAAGAATTTTTCAAGATTCTGGTGACTCCACTTTAGCAGGACGCAGGGCCTCTCGCATGTGATCGTTGTGTAGTAGCGTTTGGGAGAGCGGAAGCCCGACCAGCCTACGGGAGTGAATTTTTCGTCGCTCTTGCCCACCGAGAATTCATTGGTTCTGTCTTCGACGCTGATTGAAAAATTCACCAGACCTTCTATAAGGAAATAGAAAGAATGGCTCGGTTCGAACTGTTTGGTGAGGACGTAGCGTTCAGGCACTTCTATCAGTTCGCCGATCTTAAGCAGGAAATCGGTTTTGTCTTTCTCGAAATTCGAAACGAACGGAAGCTCGCTGAATATCTCTCTTTTTTCCCACATAAAAATAAATCATACCTTTTTTATCTGCGGAATATACTTTGTCACCGGAAGCGGGGTGTATGTCTGGATATGGTCAAGGTTTTTTTCGCAATTTTGTTGAAAATAATTTACGCTGTTTGAAAAAAACTACAGAAACTCTTTCCAAGGAGACTCAGGTGATAAAACGTATGGTGATGTGGAAAATCAAGGATTCGCACGAAGGGATGAGCAAGGATGAGCTTGTTGCCAAGTTCAAACAGGAAGTAGAGGTGCTGAAAAGCGCCGTTCCGGAGATAAAGACTATGGAGCTTGGCAAAAGTTTTAGTGAGCTTCCCATCGCGTACGATGTAGCCCTCTATTCTGAGTTCGACTCGAAGGAAGATTACGAAGTTTTCCTGAAGCATCCCGCGCACGTGAAGGTCGGGAAGTTCATCCGGCAGATAAGAACGGACGTAGCTCTTGTCGAGTACGAAACGTGATTTCTTTGGTTCCGCCTTGCGGTTGAATAAGGGGATATGTCAAGCACGGATACCCTGTTGTCCGCTTTTATCGGCATAATATGCTTTGTTGTCAAAAGCCGGGTAACTGTCTGGATAGGATGGAGGCTTTTTCGCAATTCCATGAAAAATAATTTATACTGTTCAGAGAATCTACAGACACTTTTTCCAAGGAGACCCAAGTGTTAAAGCATATAGTGATGTGGAAACTGAAGGATTCGCACGAAGGGGCGGACAAGGAAGAGATTATGGACAGGATCAAGGAGGAACTCGAGGGCCTCAAAAGTTCCATTCCTGAGATAAAGACCATGGAGATCGGCAGGAATTCTAACGAACTTCCCACATCGTTTGATGTTGCTCTTTATTCCGAGTTCGAATCCAAGGAAGATCTTGATATCTACAAGGAGCACCCCGAGCACGTAAAGGTCGCGCAGTTCATCCGGCAGGTAACGGCGGATGCGGTTGTTGTAGACTACGAAACGTGATTTTTTGGGTTCCGTCTAGCGGTTGAATAAGGGGATATATCAAGTGCGGATACCCTGTTGTCTGCGTACATGTGGTAACCGAGCGTGGCTATCATGGCCGCGTTATCAGTGCAGAGAGCGGGCGAGGGGATAAAAACATTTATTCCTTCGCTTCTTATTCTCTCTTCGCTTAGTTTCCTTAGCCTTGAGTTGCAGGCTACCCCGCCTGCTAAAACAACACTTTCCACTCCATTTTTCCTCGCAGCGTTAAACGTCTTGTCAATAAGGGTTTCCACTATGGCTTCCTGATACCCGGCGCATACGTCAAAGAGATTCTTTTTGCTTTTGACAGGGTTTTTCCTTATGTGGTTTAAAAGTGCGGTTTTAAGCCCGCTGAAACTGAAATCATGGGATTTATTGTTAAACGGTCTTGGAAAACTGATTGCGTCGGGGTCGCCGTTTTTTGAAAGCTTGTCTATTTGCATATTCTCACTGAATTCGGAATACGCATCCTGTGGGACAAGCATAACTTCCACTCTGAGCCCCTTGGCAACCAGATCAAGAGTATCTAAGCGAGGGTTACCTTTAGATTCCAGCCTTTTGTATTGTTGCCTAGACATTCCAATGCGCAACATCATATCTTTTTGCTTCAGACCAAGTTTTTTCCGGCGGCTTTTGATCTGATCACGTATTTTTTTTCATTTCAGTTTTTTCTTCAAATTGGCGCTATAGCCGAACTAAGATACTTTGAATGATTATAGCAACGCATTAGTTTCTTTTCGACTAATTGCAACAAATAAATTGCTTTTGTTTGAAAAAGAATTATATATATTTCACTTGTAGTTATAGATATCCTGAAACACCCCGCTACGCTCAAAGGTTTCTTGAATATCTCAATTTACCCGCCAAGTTCTAACCGCCTGAACCGCAAGCCAAGACTGGTAATTGTTGAGGGTAGACAGGTCCCAGCAGTCATATTCGGCGATCTTCTTTGGCAGCTTAAAGGGGGTTTGGAGATAATATGATTTCTTGGTGGTAAAATCAACGCGTCCTAGGTCGTCTTTTTCCACTAGCAGCATGTTACCCAGCCGATCTACAATGTCATTCGCCCCCTCACCAAAATCCTGATACCACTGTGGGTCTGGATTGTAGGGGCAAATATGCTCAAGTTTTGTATCGGAGTATCTAACCTTATGACCTAGCTTGCTTTCTATCTCGGCCAGCAGGAAACGGATTTTTTTAGATGAGCGTCGGCTTGGCATTTTATAGTACGTAAAGGCATTCTGGAATGCATCGTCGCTGGGGTAGAGGTAGCTGTAATCGGGACTGTTTTTGATTTTGCTGGCACGTTTGAATTCACCGCTGGATATCTTCATGGCGATATTGTTGTAACGTTTTTCCTGCTCGTTCGCAGATCCGCCGCAAATCACGTTATAACGAATTGACAAGCAATAAAGATACTCCAGCGTCTTAATGAACTCAGGGGGCGTAAACTTTTCAAACGCCGTCATTAAAACCATATAAGGCTGTCGTATTCCAAACAGTTTTAACCCTTCTAGAAAGTGAGTGGCTTCTCGATATTTCCCGTTTTCGTGTTGTCCCCACCACGGATCATAGGGGTCAGACAAGAAACCATATAAAGGAGCTGCGTCACTTAATGATCTCAGGTAATCGTGTGCCTGCTTGCGCGTGGTATAAAGCTGGCTGACCGATTTGAACAAATCTCTCTTGGTTGAAAAAGATCTGCGGGAATTGTGATGATAACGGACAAAATCAGTGAAGTTGTTTTCACCCAACTGGGTCAAGATGGTCGACCAAGTTTCGTCAAGATCATCCAGAGTTTCATGGGGTACGTCGTCATTTTGGGCAACTACCGAAAAAATATAGTTTTTCAAAAGATCGGGTGTTGAAAGCTGTACCCCTCTTGCATTCAATGTTTCAAACACTTTGTAGGCATTCAGACTGTCTTGTACGACGATTTTCGTAAAAATCAGCCTAGACGAAAACTTGTTGATAAATGCGGCGATTTCTTCACCGCTGCTTCCCATGTTCTTACCGCAGAAAAATTCGAAAACCCTGCTTAACAGTCTGTTGGTTACGGTTATTCCCCGGCTCTGTGGTACACGGAGATTGGAACAGATGTCCTTGTAGAAACGTCCGTTATTACGATTAAGTGTCAGTCTGCCGCTCACTCGCAACGAGACGATATCTTTTGGACCGATATACCGTCTGGTAATTTCTTCCAAGCGATTTTCATTATTTTCAGCATCTTCGCCCTTCTCGGCTAATTGCTGAATATGTTGCATTGCTGCTAAAATCAGCAAGGAGAGCGTAACTAAGCGTTGCTGACCATCTATAACTTCGAAATCATTTTGGCTTTTGCGTTGCAACACTATATAGCCCATATAGTGAAAGCCTTCCTGTTCCAGGTTTTCAATATCTGCCCAAAGATCTTCCCACTGCTCCTGCTCCCAGGAATAATCCCGCTGAAAGTGTGGTACGGTGTATTTGGCTGCATTGCCCAGCAGTTCAGACAGACTTTGATTGGCAGGTTCCATCAGCATGAAATCGCTCATGCAGATACCTCCTTAGCATATAACTTCAGCATGTTAATCTTGCCCGCTACTACTTGGGAGGTCAACGCAGTGCGGTACACAATTTAAGAGTTGGAAAACCCTTTGGATTCTGACGATTTCAGTATAAATCTCCACAGTCTTTTGGTCATATGGCATCTACCCTCCAAGGATGAACAAACAGCATTTTTGTTAGGAAAATTTCCGTCTTGCAGTTGAATAAGGCGATATATCAAGCGTGGACACCCTGTTATCCGCGTACATGTGGTAACCGAGCGTGGCTATCATGGCTGCGTTATCGGTGCAGAGGGCAGGCGAGGGCATGAGAACTCCTATCCCCTCGCTTCCGATTCTCTCTTCACTAAGCTGCCTTAGCCTTGAATTGCAGGCTACCCCGCCTGCTAAAACAACACTTTCCACTCCATTTTTCCTCGCAGCGTTAAGCGTCTTGTTAACAAGGGTTTCCACTATGGCTTCCTGAAACCCGGCGCATACGTTGTGGAGACTTTCTTCGCTTTCAACAGGGTTTTTCTTTATATGGTTTAAAAGTGCAGTCTTAAGCCCGCTGAAACTGAAATCAGGGGATTCATTGTTAAACGGTCTTGGGAAACTGATGGAGTCGGGGTCGCCGTTTTTTGAAAGTCTGTCTATTTCGACTCCTCCAGGATATCCGAGCCCGAGAGCCTTTGCGCCCTTATCAAAAGCTTCTCCCGCGGCGTCGTCCCTCGTGCTTCCGAGCAGTTCGAAGTCAAGAAAACCCCTTACCATGTAAAGGTTCGTGTGCCCTCCGGAAACTATGAGTGCGACAAACGGGAAATCAATTTCGTTCTCAAGATGTGCAACCGCTATGTGCGCTTCCAGGTGGTTTACCCCGACAAGGGGTTTTCCGTGGGAGAACGCAAGCGCTTTAGCAGTTGAAATTCCGACCATAAGCGAGCCTATGAGTCCGGGTCCCTGGGTTACCGCTACGGCGTCCACCGCTACGGCGGAAGCCTCGGCAGTCTCAAGAGCCTGGTTGATTACCTGGAGGATTATTTCCGTGTGCATGCGCGACGCTATCTCCGGCACTACTCCGCCGAAGGCGTTATGAACGTCGATCTGCGAGGAAACAACGTTTGAGAGCATATGCTTTCCGTCTCTTATCACTGCTGCGGAAGTCTCGTCGCATGATGTTTCAATACCCAGAATCAGAGAAGACATAACCGAACCTTTCCCTAGAAATAATGGAGTAATAACTTTACCCAAGTGCCAGATTTAGTGAACCACGCGCCGGAAAAAAGTCTTCGCTCTTACCTTGTTTCGTGCTAACATGTAGCGGTTGACACTGGCCCGGTTTAAAACTGTTTTCATGTCGGAGAATTTATGATGCAGAGAATTTTCAAGTCGCTGATTCCGTGTTTTCTTGTTTTCCTACTGTTTGGCTGTGGCTGCGGGGGGAAAGACTCCACAGATGGACACGTTGAAGCTCCTGTGGAACCGGTCTCACCGGAAATTCCCGCTGAACCTGTAGTACCTTCGGAAATTCCTACGGATCCCATGCTCTCGCGCATATCTCTCCCGGAAGGCTTCTCCATTTCACTTTATTCAAACCAAGTGCCAGGCGCACGTTCACTTGCACTTGGCGCCAAGGGTACATTGTTTGTCGGCACTAGATCCAGAACCGTGTACGCCCTTAGCGATACGGACGGCGACAACTACGCCGAAACCGTCCGTATAATTGCAGACGACCTTAACACTCCAAACGGCGTCGCGTTTCGGGAAGGGTCTCTTTACGTAGCGGAAATAAACCGGATTCTTCGCTATGACGAAATCGAGAGCAATCTCTCATCTCCTCCAGACCCCGTAGTTATAATTGATACGCTTCCTAGGGATACGCATCATGGGTGGAAATTCATCCGGTTCGGACCCGACGGAAAACTCTATGTTCCGGTCGGAGCGCCGTGCAACGTCTGCAAGAGGGGCGACGAGCGCTACGCCGCGATCCTCAGAATCGACCCCGACGGGAAAAATCTCGAGGTTTTTGCCCATGGAGTTAGAAACACAGTGGGTTTTGACTGGCATCCGGAATCTGGTGTGCTCTGGTTTACAGATAATGGAAGGGATAACATCAGCAGGGACCAGCAAATTAACGATAACAGCCCTCCGGACGAACTTAACCGTGCCGGGGAAGCCGGACTCCATTTCGGTTTTCCTTACTGCCACGGGGCGAATATTCAGGATCCGCAGTTCGGCTCGGAGCGTGGCTGCGACGAATTTACTTCTCCCCAGTGGGAGCTTCCCGCACATGTCGCGGCGCTCGGTATGCGGTTCTATAGGGGTTCCATGTTCCCCGGGTCCTGGAGAAACGTGATTTTCATCGCAGAGCACGGCTCATGGAACAGAAGCGTACCCATAGGTTACAGGGTGAGCACTGTGCGCCTCGATGAATCGGGAAACGCGGCTTCATACGATGTGTTTGCGCACGGCTGGCTTGCGAGTGACGGAACAGCGTGGGGAAGACCCGTTGACGTGCTTGTCGCTCCCGATGGAGCGCTGCTGGTATCAGATGACCTCAGGGGAGCCGTTTACAGAATTTCCCGCTGAAAGATCAAGACATCGCCGGGGCATTTTTGTTAACCGAATTATTTGCAAAGGGACCTATAACCCCCTAAACTAATCAATGTCCGAAGCGTTTTTTCCAAGGGGGCCTTTGCTCATGAGTTCTTCTCGAAAAAAAGAGAAAATACCCACAGAATCCGTAATAACCAGAGACCCTTTTCCTAAATCAAAAAAGATATATGTGGACGGAAGAATCCACGATATAAAGGTGGCTATGAGGGAGGTTGAAACCGACGATTTTCTCTCGGATGCCCCAGATGCTGACCGCTTCAAGATAACCCTTTACGACACAAGCGGTCCCTATACAGACCCCGAAGTTGACATTGATGTTCACAGGGGCCTGCCGCCGCTTCGCGAAAAGTGGATAAGGGAGCGGGGAGATATCTCGGAACTGCCCGATTTCTCCTCGGAATTCGCCAGAAAAAGGCTTGAGAGGGCAAACGGGATAACCTTCGGGAACATAAGAAAGCCCCTTTGCGCCTCGCCCTCGAGAAACGTAACCCAGATGCACTATGCGAAGAAGGGAATCATAACGCCCGAGATGGAGTATATCGCCATAAGGGAAAATCAGAGAATCGACGAGCTGAAGGAAGTCTACGGGCAGCTCGGGGCTTACCATGAGGGAGTCGACTTCGACGCGCGCATTCAGACCGGTTGCGTTACCCCTGAGTTCGTCAGGGAGGAAGTTGCCGCGGGGCGCGCCATAATTCCGAACAACATAAACCACCCAGAAAGCGAACCCATGATAATAGGGCGTAATTTCCTCGTGAAAATAAACGCGAATATCGGAAACTCCGCCGTTACCTCAAGCATTGAGGAAGAGGTCGAAAAAGCTGTCTGGGCGTGCCGGTGGGGAGCCGACACTATAATGGACCTCTCGACCGGGGACAACATCCACGAAACCAGGGAGTGGATAATAAGAAATTCCCCGGTTCCCGTGGGAACCGTTCCCATATACCAGGCCCTTGAAAAGGTTAATGGAAAACCGGAGGAACTTACCTGGGAGATTTTCAGGGATACCCTTGTAGAGCAGGCGGAACAGGGAGTTGACTACTTCACCATACATGCGGGAGTGCTCCTTCGCTACATTCCTCTTACAGTGGACAGGGTTACCGGAATAGTTTCTAGGGGCGGGTCTATCATGGCCAAGTGGTGTCTCTCGCATCACAAGGAAAGCTTCCTTTACACCAATTTCGAAGAAATCTGCGAGATAATGAAGGCTTACGACATAGCGTTTTCTCTGGGCGACGGTCTTCGGCCGGGTTCCATAGCCGATGCAAACGACGCTGCGCAGTTCGCCGAGCTTGACACCCTCGGGGAACTTACCCAGATAGCCTGGAAGCACGACGTTCAAGTTATGATAGAAGGTCCGGGACACATTCCCATGCAGATGATAAGGGAGAACGTGATCAAGCAGCTTGAGATATGCGGAGAGGCTCCCTTCTACACTCTTGGGCCCCTGACTACCGATATAGCGCCCGGTTACGACCACATAACTTCTGCCATAGGGGCGGCAATGATAGGCTGGTACGGAACCGCGATGCTCTGCTACGTTACCCCGAAGGAGCATCTCGGGCTTCCCAACAAAAAGGACGTTAAGGACGGGGTTATAACCTACAAGATTGCCGCGCACGCGTCGGATCTCGCGAAGGGCCATCCCACGGCACAGCTTCGTGACAACGTGCTTAGCAAGGCCAGGTTTGAATTCCGGTGGAATGACCAGTTCAATCTTTCTTTTGATCCGGATACGGCGCGCGAGTTTCACGACGAGACCCTTCCTGCCGAGGGGGCTAAAGTTGCGCATTTCTGCTCCATGTGCGGTCCGAAATTCTGCTCGATGAAAATCACTCAGGATATAAGGGATTACGCAAGAGAGCAGGGTCTTTCAGAGATGGACGCTGTTCAGAAAGGTCTTGATTCCAAGTCGAGAGAATTTGTGGATAAGGGGAAAGAGATATATGTTGAGCGTCCAGATTAGATTCTGTTAATAGAAGGTACTGGAATATAAAACCATGCCATTGCTGATTTTCAGAAATAAATTTTCAGTCTCAACTGGCAGGTTGTAGTTTCCAAATGGCTGATCAGAGTGAGAAGAATTCTGTGAATTTATACGATTATCTTTATGTGGATCTGGAAAAGGTAATTTCTTTATATAGCCAACTGACTGGCGGGGTAGTGGAACTAAAAGAGAGACAATTTGAAAAGGGTTTCACATCTGAGCATAAAAAGAGTCTTGACTTCAAAGTGTTTAACTATGAGACAGGGGGGTTAAAGCAGGAAAAAGAACAAGATAAAACAACCGTTAAGCCACATCATGCTTTATTGCAGGAACTGGAGAGGGAGCTTTCTTCTTCTGGCTGTTTATTGGATTTGGATGAATTGGAGGACGAAAAAACATTAAAAAGCCAAGAGGTAAGAATCTCTATTAAGAAAGCTTTATGTGTGAAGTGCACTGGCAGAATTGTAATTGAAGATTATGAAAGAATGAAGAATATTGGCCAAGCTTTTCCTGAAATTGTGAAGTTAATTAGCATGAGCAACATAGAAGCTATTAAAGGAACTCCCGAATATCAAAAATTTGAGGCAAAAATGAAAGAACTTGAAAATGTTGAGGGAAATAAAAATCAAAGAAGTGCAGGAAGGCAAAAAGCCAAGCGACTTCAGAAAGAACTTGATGAAATGCTTGCGACTTTTTCTGGTTTAGACAATGTGCCTCAATGGATTCTAGATGGTTTGGTTACATGGATTGATACTTTCCTGCCGAATATAACTAATATTCGTGTTTATCCTTTTCCTGACCAACATGACGAACATTTATTTGGGCATTTAGACGCATTGAATTTCACGATATCTGATTCTACCGCATTTCATTTTACTTATGGTTCATTTCCTACTGAAGAGTTTACTATGCTTGGCATTACTACATCCGTTCCCTTGAATGAAGAGGAAAGCTTCAACCCACTGCAAGAATTTGATAAAGAGAAGTTAGATGATGATGAAAGTATTGAAAGTGCCTTTCGAGGTATGTTTAAGGGTTTTGAGGGTTTCGAGGCTTTGATAAGAACTTGTCGTTATCCTAGAGTTCTAGTTCATCCTATTTTGGTTTACCGAGAGACTTCAGGTTACAAAGCTTGATTGGATAAATATTTAAATTTTCTTCAACCGTGGATACAAAAAAACCTTTTCGGGGAAGTCTTTTCTCCAACGATTTCTTAAGCCAATCTATAGTCAAACTACCCGACTGGAAGAATCTTGATTCCGAGTCGGTAGACAGATTTTATGAATCACTGAGGGAAATATTCAGCAATTTTCCGGTTTCGGGTAAACCAAACGAAAGCCAGACGGAAACCGACCTAATTTGGCCCATACTCGAATGCTTGGGGTGGACCGCAAGTCTGCGGCAACAGAATCTTGCCGTGAAAGGAAGGCAAAATGTGCCCGACGGCCTTCTGTTCACAGACGATGCGGCCAAGGAGCAGGCCAACGGTTTTGCGGAAGAATGGAGGCGCTACCAGTTCGGTCTTGCCGTAGTTGAGTGCAAGCGCTGGCTTCGACCGCTCGACCGCTGGTCAGGACTCGCTGATGAGATGACGGCGCCTTCAACGCAGATACTTCGCTATCTTCGACGAGTGGATGATCTGACTTCGGGAAAGCTCAGGTGGGGCATTCTTACCAATGGCGCGAGATGGCGACTTTACTATCAGGGCGCCCGGTCGGTTTCCGAGCAGTTCCTGGATATTGACCTCGGAAAGATCTTGAATATTTACGATCAGGACACCGATTCTGCCGTTCTTTCCGAATCCGAGCGTCGCCACTGGCTTTGCGTGTTCGCTCTGATGTTCAGGCGCGAGGCCTTTCTTCCCGGCGCTGCTGACCCGCGCACGTTTCACCAGCGCTCTCTTGATGAAAGCAAGTTCTACGAAGAACGAGTCGCGGGCAACCTCTCGGAGCTCATTTTCGGCAAGGTTTTCCCTGAACTTACCCGCGCTTTCGCCCTTGCTTCGCCCGTGGCCTCTTTGGAGCAAGTGCGCGAGGCCGTCCTGGTTTTTCTCTACAGACTCCTTTTCATCCTCTACGCGGAGGACCGCGAGTTGCTGCCCGTGCGTGATACGCGTTACGACGACTATGCCCTGCGGGATAAAGTGCGGGGGGATGTAGGACGACGCAAGGACCAGAATGATGTTTTTTCCAAAAAAGCGTCAAGATACTGGAATGCCATTGACGATCTCTGTCTCGCTATTGATCAGGGCGATTCCTCAATAGGGCTGCCTCCATACAACGGTGGCCTTTTTGACAGAGCGAGCACCCCGCTTCTTGAAGAAATCCGGATCGGAGACCAGGTTGTCGCCGATGTGGTTGATGCTCTTTCCTTTGAACAGACGGAGCATGGGCGTCGATATATCAACTACCGCGACCTCAGCGTTCAGCAGCTCGGGTCCATATACGAACGTCTTCTTGAATACGAACTCGCGCATGAAGACGGTGAAATAGTTCTTCGCCCGAACATCTTCGCGAGAAAGGAATCTGGTAGCTACTACACTCCAGATGATCTGGTCGGTTTGATAATAAAGGAAACAATTGAGCCTCTGGCACAGAGATCCATGGATGAGTTTGAGTCTAGAATCGCGGAACTCGCCGAAAGCGGATTGTCCGAAGATATGAAAATCGGACTTCTGAAGGAAACCGATCCGGCGGAAAAACTTCTCGAACTGAAAATCTGCGATCCCGCCATGGGTTCAGGGCACTTCCTGGTCAATCTCGTGGATTTTCTTACCGACAGCGTGATTGCGGCAATGGCCGATGCCGAGGCCGCGGTGGAAAACTACATATCTCCTCTAAACGCGCGGATTGACAGGATTCGCAACAGGATTATGGCAAACGCGCAGAAGCGCAAATGGAGCGTTAATTTCGAGCAGCTTGATGACCGTCACGTAATCAGGCGGATGGTGCTCAAGCGCTGCGTTTACGGAGTCGACAGAAATCCCATGGCGGTTGAGCTTGCCAAAGTGTCTCTCTGGCTCCATACGTTTACGCCTGGGGCTCCCTTGAGCTTTATTGATCACCACCTGCGCTGCGGAAACAGCCTATTCGGCATGTGGGTCAGGGATGGGGTAAAAAAGGCAGAAGAGTACGGAGGGTCGCTTCTGCTTCAAAAACCCATAGCACGAGCTATTTCGACCGCGGCTCCAATGCAGATAATTGAAGGCCTGACCGATGAGGAAATATCCGAAGCCCACCGTTCCGCTGACATCTTTGACGGAATCAAGGAAGACACGGCGCCTCTGGATGCTTTTCTCTCGGTTGTGCATGCCTTTGACTGGCTGAACATTCGGGACCGTGACGACAAGAGCGCTCTCTACGCTTTTTTCGAGGGCATACTCGGCGACCCTGTCGACATTTCTCTGGGAGAGTCTGATATACGAAACGGGAAAACGCAGTCGGAGTGTTTTGCTAGGATTTTTGAAAAAGCGCGGGAACTTATCGAGGAAGAACGCTTTTGCAACTGGCAGGTGATGTTTCCCGGAGTGTGGTCGGAATGGGAGAGCTGCGGACTGCGGGGAGGTTTTGATGCGGTAATCGGCAATCCGCCTTGGGACCGGGTAAAGCTGCAGCAGATCGAGTGGTTCGCTGCCCGCCGCCCTGAGATTGCCTTGGCGTCGCCCGCTGCGGACAGAAAACGTATGATAGCTGACCTTGAGAAGATGGGAGATACTCTAGCGGAAGATTTCAATAGAGCGAAAAACCGCGCTGAACAGACTGCTTGCGTGGCCAGAAACTGCGGAGACTATCCCATGCTTTCCGGGGGCGATCAGAATCTCTACTCTCTTTTTGTTGAACGGGCTATAACCATAGTCAAACCTGACGGAATGGTAGGTCTTCTTGTTCCCTCTGGGATTGCCTCTGACAAGACTTCCGCAAAATTCTTCGAAACCATGGCGTCGCAGAGAAAACTGAAAGTTTTTTACGATTTTGAGAACCGGCGGTCGCGTTTCAGACTACCGCCGTTTTTTCCAGATGTACACAATAGCTTTAAGTTCTGCGCGTTCGTCTTAAGTCCCAAACCGCTTTCCGACTCGGCGCAATATTCTTTTTTTCTTCAGGATATATCTGAACTGGAAGATTCCGATCGTCGGTTCTCCATGGCGGCAGAAGATTTTGAACGACTTAATCCCAACACCGGGACCATCCCGGTCTTTCTGTCTAAACGCAATCTGGAACTGACACAGGCAATCTATAAACGTTTGCCTGTGTTAGTTGACCGGTCCAGCGGGGAAGAAGTAAAAACCTGGCCCGTGAAATATGTTCGTATGTTTGACATGACCAACGACTCCGGGTTGTTTCGTACACGTAAGGAACTTGAAGAAAGAGAGAGAGCATACCCGGTCGTCGGCAATCGGTTCGGCAGCCCGGCGGGCGAATGGGTGCCCTTATACGAGGGCAAGATGGTGCAGGCTTTTGACCATAGAGCCGCCAGAATCATTATCAATCCCAAAAACCGGCATAGACCCGCGCAAAAAAAGTCGGCAACACTGGAGCAGCATCAAGATCCAAACTGGCTTCCTGACCCGCAGTTCTGGGTAGCTGAAAAAGAAATATCATTTCCTAAGGAGTCATTTATTCTTGGCTTCAAACATGTTACTGCAACAACGAATGCCCGCTCAGTAATTGCCGCACTAATTCCCGGAGTGGCGGCCGGGAATTCTCTGCCAATTCTTTTGGCGGACAGTTGTCAAAAAATGTCCCCTGCCGATGCTATGATAATTCTTGCTAATCTTAATGCCATTCCGCTTGACTTCGTCGCACGCCAGAAAATTCAAGGTCAAAATCTCAATTTGTACATAGTTGAGCAATTACCCATAATCCCTCCTGATCTTTATGAAACCGTCAGTTTCGGTCCGAAAACGGCTAAGAAGATCATACAAGAAGCTGTTTTAGAACTTACATATACCGCCCACGACATGGCACCGTTTGCCTGCGACGCAGGCTATGTCGATAAGAATGGTAAAGTAAAACCACCTTTTCCTTGGGATGAAAATCGTCGGCTGCACTTACAGGCCAAGCTTGACGCAGTGTTTTTCCATCTCTATGGAGTTACCGATCGTGATGATGCGCGTTATATTTTCTCTACATTTCCCATAATAGAAAGGCGGGAAATCAATACTTATGGGGTCTATCGGTCCTGTGAACTTTGTCTTGCCTACATGAACGCCCTTACATCAGGAGATTCGGATGCGGAGATAACTTTGTGAAATTTTTGGACACAAGCTGTTAGAAAGTACCAAAACTAAATCTTTGGAAACATTAGAATATTTTTTACAGAAAACTTGCCACGTTATCCAGAAATAAGCATTAGAATTACTTCTTGAATGGATTGACTGAAATGTTTGAGATATCCAAACATCAACTGCGCCAACTAAACGATGCGGATCTACGGGAACTTGTTGCTCGTTTGTGTGAAGCGGAATTAAAAAATGCGGGAGCACCAGTTAGCGCTCTTAAGTGGGGTGGCGCCCAAACCGCTTCGGACAAAGGTCTGGATATTGAATGCTGTATCGAAGACGATGATTTTTCCGGTGACTTCTTGCCAAGTGTGCGAACTGGGATTCAAGTCAAAAAATCAAAAATGCCTGACAGCAGGATTGAAAAAGAGATGTCTCCAAAAGGGCAACTTCGACCTGTTTTTTCAGAACTTGCTAGAAACAACGGTTGTTACATAATCGTTAGCCTTCATGATGATCTTGTTAGCCGGAAAGTGAACGCCCGGGAGAAGACAATGCGAAAGCAGCTTGAAACGATTAAAGAGCAAGGTGATTTACAAGTGAGATTCTACGGATGCAGTGAACTTGCAAACTGGCTCCGTCAATACCCCGCTGTTCAGCTTTGGGCCCGTGAAAGACTTGGTATATCCCTGAGTGGATGGAAACCGTTTGGAAGGTGGAGCACGACACCACCGCATGTTAATGACGATCTGATCTGCGAAAAGGGTATCGCAATTATTCTTCCGGAAAGAGAGGGAGAAAAATTAGATATTTTACAAGGAATAGATGCAATCAGAAAACTTGTCAGAACTTCGGAAAAGGCATTGCGCATTGTCGGCCTGTCCGGGGTAGGGAAATCCCGAATCGTTCAGGCCCTGTTTGAAGAATCCATTGGAGACAATTCTCTCGACAAGAACTTTGCGATTTATGCGGACCTTGGTGAGGACATCAATCCGTCAACACGAGAGGTTCTTGAACGTCTTATCATCGAAAAACATTCAGCAATTATGGTCTTGGACAACTGCCCGTCCAACATACACAACCAGCTCGCAGGACGTGTTTCCTCTTCGTCAAACATTCGTCTTGTCACAGTCGAGTATGACATTCAAGAAGACAGACCTGAGGTTACCAGTGTTGTTCGAATCAATGCAGAAGGCCTTGGAATAGCAGAAACTCTTATCAAGCGTCGATATCCTCATCTTGGACAAGTCAACGCACAACGGCTTGCCGAGCTTTCAGGAGGCAATGCCCGACTTGCACTTGCACTTGCAGACGCTGTGAGCGAGGAGAAAAGTCTTTCAGGTTTTTCAAATGCGGAGCTTTTCGACAGGCTTTTTTATCAGCGAGGTGCAAATGACATAGACCTTCTTAAGGTTGCCGAGGTCTTGTCTCTAATATACTCGTTTTCCATCAACCCTGACGAAGGCGGTGTAGATGAACTCTCCGCACTCTCTGGATTGCTGGGTCAGGACCGACGCACACTGTACAGGGCAGCACAAACGCTTGTTGATCGGCAACTTGCTCAAAAGCGGGGAAATTGGCGCGCAGTTTTGCCACATGCACTCTCCAATCGACTTGCGAAGAAAGCCCTCGAAAACATTCCCGTCCACGACATTCTAGACACATTTCAAGGGTTGCAAAATATGCGTTTGTTGAAATCATTCGGGAAACGCCTTGGATATCTTCACGATCATGAGGTTTCACAGGATATCGTCAAATCATGGCTCTCGTCCGGTGGTTTATTGCACGATTTTACTCAGCTTAATGATGACCTTATCCAGCTTCTTCTGAATGTCGCCCCAGTGGTTCCAGAATATGTTCTAAGTGCTATCGAGGCTCAGGATATGGGTGGGAAAACCGAAACATTTTTCTCTACCAAAAACCCGTTCTTCTCCGTGTTTGTAAATCTCCTGACGACGATAGCATACGACCCTGATTTATTCGAAAGATGCGTTCTTCTCTTAGCCAAGTTTATGCTGTCAGAGATGGAGGAAAAAGACAACAACGGACAGGATCGGTTTTTCGGCTTGTTTTCCTTGTATCTTTCGGGCACTGAGGCGACTCCAGATGTACGTGAAAAGGTTTGTCGTCACTTTTTGTTGAGTGGAAACTTGAAGGAACAGCAACTTGGTTTGGGGATGCTCAAGGCCGCGTTGCAGAGCATGCATTGGTCTTCCCTTGGAACTTTTGAATTTGGTGCTAGACCAAGATCCTACGGATATCATCCTAAAACTTCCGAGGAACAGGATCAGTGGTTTATGCGCTTTATCGCACTGGCTCTAGAGATAGCCTCTACAAAAAATATTGAACTTTCGGATCAAGTGCGTGATTTGCTCACAAACGAACTGCGGGGTCTTTGGAAGTATCCGGGGCTGCGTACAGCACTAGGGGATTTGGCGAGGGCTCTAAATGATCAACGACCTTGGCTGGAAGGTTGGCTGGCTGTTCGATCAATCAAGCACTATGACTACAGTAAGGGCACTGAAGATGAAATGCTCGCTGATGCCGAATTATTAAATGAACTGGATGAGATGCTAAGGCCAAGGCAACTAGCTGACGAAGTCAGAACCTATGTGTTAAGCCAAAATCAGTTCAAACTGGATGAAAAGTTTGACTTCAACGACAATCAGAAATGGGAAAAATCAAATAAACGTGCAGCTGCAAGGGCACGTGACCTTGGTATGGCTGTTGCTAAAGAACTCTCAGTAATGGATGAAATATTGCAGGATATTTTTACAGCTCAGAGCGTCTATATCACTGAATTTGGAAAAGGCTTGGCGTTGAAGTCTAAAGACTTGCGTAGTCTTTGGGTGCACCTTATCGGAAGGCTTGAACTTGTAGGTGATCAGGCGCATCACTGCTATATCTTAAATGGTGCTCTAGAAGTTATTCACGAACGTGACGAACCGTTGGCACATAAAATACTCGATGAAGCTGTAGAGAACCACGTGCTCAGAAAATTCATCGTAAACCTCCAAATATCGGCCGCATTGGATCGTACAGGAGTCAAACGGCTGTTAAGGTCACTTGACTTTGAGGATACGCCTTCTTGGCAGTTTCAGAACCTTGCTTGGCATTACCCGCTTGATACATCGGGAGAGGAAGGTCTTCGTGACTTAATGTTAAAGATACTGAATAGACCTGACGGAGCCTTAACCGTTATTCAAGTCTTGTATCAGCGGCTGTATATATTGAAAGATAAAAAACTCTCTTTAGATTCTGACCTCAAAAGGATAGGGTTGGTTGCGTCTGCAGCACTTTTGCGTCACAAATCAGATCAATGTGATTCTGATATGCTATCGGAAGTCTTAAAATCCTGCATGGATGAAACTGAATTCTCTGAAGAAACCAGTGATGTTTTTGATGCATATTTCGCGTGGCTGAAAAAATCTTATGGCTTTGGAGGTGATATAAAGGCGATAGAAGCAGTTTTGGCCGAAAAGGCAACCTTTCGGTTTCTCGATCTTATTTTCTTCGATCCGACGCTGAAAGATTATCGCTGTCAACAGGTTTTCAATGAACGTTATTGTCCTCTTTCTAACGTAAATGTTACAACGCTACTCAACTGGTGCCAGCAAGGCAATTTTCAGGAACGGCTGGGTATGATCTCAGAGGCAATATATCCGTTTGAAGAAGAGCCTGAGAGTGACGGTGTAGTACTATCGAAACAAGCGCATACTATTATTGACGCAACACAAGATCCCAATATAGTTCTTAGAAATTTTTCCACCTTTGTTCAACCCTACGTATATACGGGGAGTGCAGTAACCATTATTGCGAAGCGACGCCAAGCTTTCGAGGTGTTGTTGAAGCACGACCGATCTGATATCCGCAATGCGGCTGCAACTCAGATATCTCAAATCAAGAAGTTGGAAGAATCGATGCGACGGTATGAACAGGCCGATTACAAACAGAGCGAGCAGCGTTTTGAGTAGATCTTTTACAGCCTCACAGCGATAAAATTTATCCTACTTATCATCTCCAAAAAACAATACTTCCTAGACTCCTAAGTAAGATTGTCTTGTTTTTTTCAGCAAATTAGCTTGATGTAATCAGGGTATTCGGTCGAGGCACATGTCCTTTTTAGCTCGGATTTCCATACCGTTTTATGAAGAACTATTACGACTGGTCGAATGAGAGAAGATATTAAGGTCGTCGTTTAATTCTGCATTCAACATCCGAAATAGTCTCCTTCAAGTCCGCATAGCAACACTTGCGCGGCGAGAGCTTTTTGAGAGAACTCAGGCGAATGGTTTTTTGCTCGGGAAGCTTCCGGTTAAGTGCTTCTGTGGGTAAGACGTAAAAATCCCAAGTGTCGGTGTCAAGTGGGTCGAAAGGGGGTTTCTTACTAGTGAAGACGCAGAACACGTATATGTCCGCCCAGCGACGCCTAACCTCTCCTCCGACGCTTTCTCCGGTTTCAGGGTCCCAGCTCCAGAAGCAGGGAGCGATGGTGAAATTGATGGGGAAGTATTCTTTCTGCTCCCATGACTGCACATACGCGGAGCTTTTTACTTCAATTGTCGTTCCTGACTCCATGCACAGATCGTATCCTCCCCACTCTCTTCTGGGCCTTTTGTGGAGGCCGAGCGCCGCAGCGACGAGGAACTCCGCTAGAATCCCGCGGGTTGTATTGTCCAGAAGGTTGGAACCCGACCATCTCCAGTAGTCAAGCAGGTTCAGGGATCGCTCGCCCCCTCCGTAAAACGGTTCATTGCCGCTGAGCAGTTCGGGTTTGTGGCATGACAGGCCGTCGTTTTTCATAAAGCAAAGTATATTATGCGGCGCGGCATGTGACAATCGCGGCGTACATGTGCTGCATGCCCCCGGAGACAGGACGCATTTTCTAGGCGGGTGAGATATTGCCTGTCAGCGCGTTATTAAGTATATATTTGCAACCTGTTACAAGCTCTTCCGTTCCATGCCCAAGCGAACTGACATAAAAACCATAATGGTCATTGGCTCCGGTCCGATAGTTATAGGACAGGCCTGCGAGTTTGACTATTCAGGCACCCAAGCGTGCAAGGTCCTGAAAGAAGAGGGCTACAGGGTGGTTCTGGTAAACAGCAACCCCGCTACCATAATGACCGACCCGGACTTTGCCGACAAGACTTACATAGAGCCGCTCGTTCCTGAAATACTGGAAAAAATAATAGAGAAGGAAAAGCCCGACGCCCTTCTGCCCACAATAGGTGGACAGACGGCCCTTAACCTTGCTGTTTCGCTTGCTGAGTCAGGCGTCCTCGATCGCCACGGTGTGGAGCTCATAGGTGCGAAAATTCCTGCCATAAATAAGGCGGAGAACAGGGATCTTTTCAAAAAAGCCATAGCAGATATAGGTCTCGAGGTGCCGAAAAGCGGCATCGCGCATAACATGGAAGAGGCTTGGGACGTTGTGGACGAGATAGGGTTTCCGGTCATCATACGGCCTTCTTTTACCCTTGGCGGAACCGGCGGAAGCGTTGCCTACAACAGGGAGGAATTCCAGGAGTTCGCCAAGGCGGGAATCGAAAGTTCTCCGGCAAGCGAAATACTCATAGAGGAATCCATAGTGGGGTGGAAGGAATTTGAGTATGAGGTAATGCGGGACCACATGGATAACGTTGTCATAATCTGCTCCATAGAGAATTTCGACGCCATGGGAGTTCACACGGGAGACAGCATAACGGTGGCTCCCGCGCAGACCCTTACCGACAAGGAATACCAGCATATGCGCGACGCGTCCATAGCGATAATAAGAGAAATCGGTGTTGAAACCGGCGGTTCGAACATCCAGTTCGCCGTTAACCCCAAAGACGGACGTATGATGGTAATAGAGATGAACCCGAGGGTTTCGCGAAGCTCCGCGCTTGCTTCAAAGGCCACCGGGTTTCCGATTGCCAAGATAGCCGCAAAGCTTGCGGTCGGCTATTCGCTCGATGAGATCTCAAACGATATAACGAAGTATACCCCCGCGTCTTTTGAACCGACGATAGATTACGTGGTGGTGAAAATTCCCAGGTTCGCGTTTGAGAAATTTCCGCAGACGAGCCCGACTCTCACCACGCAGATGAAATCCGTGGGGGAAGCCATGTCCATGGGAAGGACTTTCAAGGAGTCCCTGCAGAAGGCGATGAGATCTCTTGAGATAGATTCCCACGGCTTCGAGAAGATGTCTGATGATCCGGAAGAGGTAAGGGAAGAACTCAGGGTCCCCTCCCCTCGGCGGCTCTGGTACATAGCCGACGCATTCCGCCTGGGCATAGACCTGAAGGAAATTTATTCAATCTCTCACGTGGACCCGTGGTTTCTTCAAAACATAAAGCAGATTGTTGATTTCGAATCGGATCTTGGGGAGAACGGGCTTAACCGCGAGACCATACTTCAGGCCAAGCGCCACGGTTTTTCCGACATTGAGATCGCGAAAATTCTTTCCACGGAAGAAGGGAAAGTGAGGAATTTCCGCCTGCGCGAGGGAATTGAGCCTGCTTTTAAGATGGTTGATACTTGCGCCGCCGAATTCGAGGCTTACACCCCTTATCTCTACTCGACTTTCGAGAGCGAAAGCGAAGCGCTTCCCACGGACAGAAAAAAAGTTGTGATACTCGGCGGGGGACCGAACCGCATAGGCCAAGGCATAGAGTTTGACTATTGCTGCGTGCACGCGTCTTTTGCGCTCCGGGAAGAGGGGTACGAGGCCGTTATGGTTAACTGCAATCCCGAGACCGTGAGCACGGATTACGACACCTCGGACAGGCTTTATTTCGAACCGCTTACGCTTGAAGACACCTTGGCTCTTATAAGAAGAGAAAACCCATGGGGAGTCATAGTTCACCTTGGAGGCCAAACCCCACTCCGCCTGGCCCTCGCGCTTGAGGAGGAAGGGGTGAAGATAATAGGAACTTCCCCCGAGAGCATAGATCTTGCCGAGGACAGAGACAGATTCAGAAAGCTGGTTTCGGATCTGGGTCTGCTTCAGCCCCAAAGCGATACCGCGAGAAGCGAGGGGGAAGCTATTGGCATAGCCCGTGAAATAGGATATCCGGTCATGGTACGCCCGTCTTATGTTCTGGGCGGTCGCGCCATGGAGACAGTTTACGACGAGGAGGCTCTTCGGACTTACATACGGGAAGCCGCGAGCGTTTCGCCGAACCACCCGATACTGATAGACAAGTTTCTGAAGGATGCGAAGGAAGTCGATGTGGACGCTGTTTGCGACGGGAAAACCGTTGTTGTGGGCGGGGTGCTTGAGCACATCGAGGAAGCGGGGGTTCATTCCGGAGACAGCGCGGCGATTCTGCCCCCGTTTTCGATGGAACCTGAAATTGTCGAGGAAATAAAATCCCAGACGAAGAAACTTGCGCTTGCTTTGAATGTAAAAGGGCTTGTCAACATCCAGTTTGCCGTAAAGGGCGGAGATGTTTACATAATCGAGGTAAACCCCAGAGCAAGCCGCACCGTTCCTTTCGTGAGCAAGGCCATAGGAGTTCAGCTGGCCAAGATAGGGACTAAAGTGATGACCGGAAAATCTCTTGAGGAACTCGGCTACACGGAGGAAATCGTCCCGGAGCACTACTGCGTAAAAGAATCGGTTTTTCCTTTCGTCAAGTTCCCGGAAGTTGACACGATTCTGGGCCCGGAAATGAAGTCCACCGGCGAGGTCATGGGAATCGCTCCCGACCTTGACCAGGCGTTTGCCAAATCCCAGATTGCGGCCGGCAACAGCCTTCCCTCCGGCGGAGTGGCCTTCATAAGCATAAAAGACGAGGACAAGTCCGACAAGATGCTTGATATAGCCCGGAGGCTGAGCGATACCGGTTTTGATATAATGGCTACCGGGGGCACATCTGAATTTCTCAATAAAAATGGTATATTTTCCCGAACGGTGAACAAGGTTAAGCAGGGCCGTCCCCACATAGTCGATCACCTTAAAAACGGTGAGGTGCAGTTGGTTATAAATACCACTTTCGGGAAAAAGGAGATCGCGCAGTCCTATTCGATAAGGAGGACCGCGCTTGTAAACAATGTTCCTTACTTCACCACCCTCGCCGGTGCTATCGCCGGAGTCGGTGCTATCGAGGCCCTAGTGAGAATCGGTCTCGACGTAAAGGCTTTGCAGAGCTACTATTAACCCGGTTGGGGTATGGTTGAGGTGCGGAGGAGATTTTAATGAGTGTCCAAAGAGTTTTAATTACTCCCGATGGATGGAAAAAGCTTCGGGATGAACTTCACAGGTTAAAGACCGTCGAAAGACAGGAAGTGATCAGGCTTATAGAGTATGCGAGATCCCTTGGGGACCTTTCCGAAAACGCCGAGTACGAGACCGCCAAGCAGAAACAGTCGTTCATAGAGGGAAAGATACAGGAAATAGAAGACCGCCTTAGCCGCGCGGAAATAATTGACCCCGAGAAAATCACTGCCCGGGACAGGGTGGTTTTCGGCCTTACGGTTACGGTGGAGGATGTTGATTCCGGAGACATAAAAAAGTACAAACTTGTGGGAGAGGATGAATCCGAGCCCGAAAATGGCTTTATATCAGTTACCTCTCCGGTCGGCAGCGCACTTATCGGAAAGAGAGTCGATGACGAGATACAGGTCAGGGTTCCCGGAGGAATTAAGGAATTTCTGATTATTGATATAGAATAATCTTTTGGTATGGGCAGGCCGGTTGACAATCTCAAGAAATTCATACTGTTCTCAATTGTCTTCCATGTTCTTATATCTATTGCTTGGGGGAAGATTGTCGTGCAGAAAAGTGTTCCCGTATACGGCGATCACATAGAGGTTTCCCTGAGGCATTTTGAATTCAAAAAACCCGAACCTGCGAAAAAAGTCGTAAGAAAGAAAAAGATTGTTAAAAAGAAAAAAGAAAAAGTAAAGGAAGTGAAAAAGCGGGATGACTCCATAGCGCTTAAAAAGGACGCAAAACCCGCCCCGGAGGAGCAACCCGAAGAAAGTTATGCCACCGCGAGGCCATCTTACGGTTTTACCCCCAGACCTGGCTATCCCGTGGTTGCCATAAGACGCGGTTACGAGGGCAGCGTGTTGCTTAATGTGCGTGTGCTTCCGAACGGGAAGCCCGAGGAAGTAACCATCTCCAAGTCCTCCGGTCACAAGGTTCTTGATAATGCTGCTTTGAAGGCTGTAAAAAAGTGGAAATTCGTCCCGGCGCAAAGAGGCTTCAAGGCGGTTTCAAGCTGGGTCAAGGTTCCGATAGAGTTTCGGCTGGAATGAGGCTTAACCATCTGCCGGGAGTTTCCGGGATTTTCTTTCGGGGGCAGGATTTCTTGTTCTCTTCATGAGAAATTATCTGAGCGTATTCGTTATATCTTTTCTGGTAGTATTGCTTGACCAGCTGACCAAGTGGCTCGTTAAGGCCCACGTGCCGTTTCTATCGAGGATAGACGTGTTTTCGTGGTTCGACATAACGCATTTGCGAAATCCGGGAATCGCGTTTGGCATGTTAAGGAACATGCCCGAGGATGTAAGACTCTACTTCTATATAATTGTTTTCGTTTTGGTGCTGGTCGTGATTTTTTTCTTTCTTCGCAGACTTGAAGAGGAGCAAAGGGTTTTTCGGTATGCGCTTGGTTTGGTGCTGGGGGGAGCTATTGGAAACTCAATAGACAGGTTCGCTTACGGATACGTGACCGATTTTATTGCAGTTTACTGGCCGGGAAACCCGGACCTGCTCTGGCCTCCTTTTAACGTGGCTGACTCTGCGATCACGGTCGGGGCGATTTCGATCCTGATTTCCGCAGTCCTGTGGCGGGACAAGGAGAGTTAAATGTTTAGCGGTATAGTTGAAGACATTGGATCTGTGCGGGCGCTTGAGAAAAAGGACAAGGGTGTTCTTTTAAAAATTGGTGTTCGGAAGATCGATGCCGGGGAACTGGGTCTGGGAGAGAGCGTGGCCGTAAACGGCGTATGCCTTACGGTGGTTTCTGCGGGAGACGGGAGTTTTTCCGTTGACGCGTCCCATGAAACGCTTTCCAGGACAAACCTTTCTGGCCTCCGGACGGGGAGCGGAGTGAATCTCGAGAGATCTCTTCGGGTCGGAGACAGGATGGGCGGACATATCGTCACGGGCCATGTGGACGGAGTCGGGTTAGTTCAGTCCATTACTCCGGTAGGAGAATCCAAGGTTTTTTCTTTCTCGATTCCCGCATCGCTTGCGAAGTATGTGGTTGAAAAAGGATCGGTCGCCGTTGACGGCGTAAGTCTCACCGTCAATTCGGTAAAGGACACTGAGTTTTCGGTAAACATAATTCCCTACACGCTTCGGGAGACGACTTTTTCTGAATTTCGCCGAGGGAGGGAAGTTAACATCGAGTGCGACATAATAGGCAAGTACGTTGAGAAAATGCTCTCCGGCGCAAATGTTCCCGCCGAGGGTTCTCCCGTCAGAAAAAAACTGTAGGTTGATTTGAGCGAGAAACGACATATTTTTCTTACGGGGTTTATGGGGGCGGGCAAAACAAGCGTCGGCAGGAAGCTTTCCAGAAAACTACAAATGAATTTCTATGATCTTGACAGTGAAGTGGAACGGGCCGAAGGTCTTTCTGTATCCGAGATCTTTGAAGCGGAGGGGGAAGATAGTTTCAGGCAGAAGGAAACAGAAATGCTCGCCACTCTTTCGCAGAAAACATCCCCGGCCGTGATCTCAACGGGGGGAGGTGCGGTTCTGCGGCGGCAGAATCGCGAAATAATGGAGACCTCGGGTGAGGTTTTCTATCTGCGGGCGGATATCGATACCCTTTGGAACAGGGTGAGGAGCAAGAAAGGAAGACCTCTTCTTGACGTTAAGGACCCCCGCGCCGAGTTCCATGAGCTTTTCATGAAAAGAAAGGATATTTACGAACTCTCGCCGCATGTTGTTTTTACAGATGATATGAGTATCTCCGAAGTTGCTGATAAAATAGTCGGGATGCTCGAATGAAGTTGGAGGCTTTAACTATGAAGAAAACCGTTTTCTTGTTTTTTGCTGCCTGTCTTTTGCTTGTGGGTTCCCTCTCGTGCGCTAAAGTAGAGGAAGACGAAGAAAGTCCTGGGTCCCTGTCGCGCGAAGATGTCCCGGAACTTCTCTCTTCTCCCGGCTCTTCTGAAAAATTCCCCTCCCTCGCGGGTCTTGTCGAGAAACAAAAACATTCTGTCGTGAACATAAGCACTACGAGTGTCGTAAAACGGGGAAAGGCATTGCCTGATTTCGGCGAAGGAGACCCATTTGAGGAGTTTTTCAAGAGGTTTTTTCCGAACGACCGGGAGCGGGAGTTCAGACAAAAGGGCTTGGGCTCTGGGTTCATAGTCAGCAAAGACGGCTATATAGTTACCAACAACCATGTGATCAGCAGGGCAGAGGATATACAGGTCGTTCTCTACGACGGGTCAAGGTATACGGCCGAGATTGTGGGACAGGACACGAAAACGGACCTTGCGGTCCTGAAGATAAAGCCTGAAAAAAAGCTAAAGCCCGTTGTTTTCGGAGATTCGGACAAGCTTAGAATCGGCGACTGGGTCATGGCGATCGGAAATCCCTTCGGACTCGGCTATACCGTGACGGTCGGAATAGTGAGCGCGAAGGGAAGGTCTCTGGGTCTCGGAGCCTACGATGATTTCATTCAGACCGATGCGTCCCTTAACCCTGGAAACAGCGGAGGTCCGCTCTTTAACCTTGGAGGGAATGTGGTTGGTGTTAACACTGCGATAGCGGCCAGAGGCCAGGGAATAGGTTTTTCTATCCCCACCAACATGGCCAAGGGGGTCATATCGCAGCTCATGGAAAAAGGTAAAGTGGTCAGGGGATGGCTGGGAGTCGTTATTCAGCCCATAACGCAGGAGATAGCCGAGAGCATGGGGTATGAGAGCACCGACGGGGCTCTCGTATCTGATATAAGCCCGGGAAGTCCCGCGGAGAAAGCGGGGTTGCAGAGGGGGGATGTGGTAGTGAAATTTGATGGAGAACCTATAAAGGAGTTTACGTCTTTATCCAAACTTGTGGGAATGAAAGCTCCAGGTACTTCCTCTAAAATCACGGTTCTCCGTAACGGGGAGCCTAAGGAGATTTCTGTTGTTCTCGGCGAGATGCCGGATGATGAGACTCCTTCCCAGTCCCAACGGGAAGAAGATATTGAATTAAGCGACATTACCCCGGATATCGCCGCGCGGTTCGGCGTTGAGGATAAAGCCGGGGTTCTGGTTACGAACGTAAACCGTGGCAGTTCGGCCTGGGAGGCGGGATTTCGTCCCGGGGACGTGATACTCGAGGTTAACAAGAACCCAGTGGCAAACCTTGGAGACTACAACGAGATCATAAGCGGCCTGGAACCCGGAAAGCAGTATCTTTTTCTGGTAAAGAAACGTAAAAACACGATTTACATCGGTTACGCTCCCAAAAAGGAACAGTAGCGAGGACCCCCGGTGATTACTCTTCGGGGATGATTTTCCTTCGAAATTTCTCCGGCATTCGCACGGTTTTTCTCTTCTCGTAGTCAAAAAACACAAGAGAGGTTTTGACTTTGGCGACCTCCTTGCCACTTTTTTCATTAATGAGCACGTAGATAAGCTCGAGAAAGTGGTTACCGTACTCGCCGATGCCGATGCTTATTTTCATTACGTCTCCGTAAAACGCCTCTGAACTGTAGGTGATTCCGACGTCTCCCATTATGATTCCCACTCCCTCTATGTTGCTTTCGGTGTAGCCGTGTGTTGTGAGGAACCTTACTCGGGCTTCATGTGCGAGAGTCAGCACCGAGTCGTGTCCGAGATGAGAGCCGTAGTTTATGTCGTCTATTCTTATCGGAATTTGCGTTGAAAAGACGAATCTGCTTGGTAGATCTATTTTTATTCTTGCCATTTTCGCGGGTTTTATCCCTGAATATATCTGTATTTGCGGGGCTATAAAAGAATAGTTTGCTTTTTACTTTTCAGGGGTTATAGTCATGCCTCAATAATTGTTCCAACAAATTTTTCTAGGAGGCAGGATCAGATGGAAGAAAGGACAGAAAAGGAGCATGTAAGTAACCACGTTGATATTGAATCTAAAAGGTTTTTCTTTGACGTCAAGGAAAACCACAAAGGTCAGTACCTTAGGATTACCGAACTAAGCGGCGGCAGGTCAAGCATAGTTGTTCCCTTTGAAGGAATCGAGCAGTTCAGAGACAAGCTGGTCGAAACGATAAAAGAATCCCTCGAATTAGTTGGAAGCTAGAGATATTCCCAGGAGCTTTCATCCCTCCCAATCCTGGCACAAGCTTTAAGCTCTCTACATAATCGCTTTTGCTTTTATCACTCTGAGTTTTATATGATTCGGGTCGGGAAGCTTGCTTATAAATCCGACCTGAACGTTCCTGAGCCACATCACTTGCTTCGGAGCCAGGACTTCTTTTATCTTGAAGCGGTTTGATCCGAAAGGGGCGTTCGAGGATTTGAAAAACTCTATTTCAAGCTCTATTTTCTCGTAAGCGATATCGCTTATGTTCTCGATGACTAGCTTGCTGAGCGTTGCGGTCGCCCCAGGGATTCCGCTTCCCCATTCAAACTCCCTTATTACTATATCGTGTTTAGGGAAAGCTTCTCTGGGCTGTTCTTGGGAAAGTTCCGTGTTCTTGTCTGCAGCCGAACTGGTAGAACCGACCGAGCTGGCCGTAGGAGAGACGCCTTCGGTTCCTTCGTTGTAGGCGCTTTCGGATTCATCTGAAGATGATGTTTGTTTTGGCGGTTCGGTTTTTTTCTCTCCGTTTTTTTTCCTGAGTATGCTGACGGAACTGATCTTTTTCTTTATCCTCTCCCCTAGGCTTCCTCCGCCGGAGAGGATGTAGTTGAGTTCCTTTGTTGTTATCGCCTCGGCTCCAGAGACGGCGATAGATCTTTCAACGGCTTTCGGACTCGAGAAACCGACGTTTATCCCCGTAAAAGTTCTTTCCTCTCCGGCCGGAAGTACGTCGTGTATGGTTACCGAGGACAGGTGAGAGCTGCCCGGTCCGGTTCCGCCGCCTTTTTCCGTTAAAAGCAGTTTCATGTTCTTAAAATGGGTTTTTCCTGTGTTCTCAAGGGTGATTTCCGTTATGAAACCTTCTGTTCCAAAGCTCGCGCCTTCAAACTCCCAGTTTTTTATGAAAATCACGTTCTCGGCACCTGCGGACAAAGAACTTCCCGACACCTCGGCGCCAGTTACCATCGCCTCGGAGTTCTCAAGGTCCGAGTTCATTAACCCCAGATCCAGGTTGGAGAAGGTTTTCTGGCTTCCTGCAGGCAGTTCCTCGGCTATCTTTCCCTGAAGCGAGCCCAGAAGCTTGCCGGTTCTCGTAAACAGATCAACCCTGATTTTGATATTCTTGTAGTTGGTTTTGCCGGAGTTTGCGACGGTTATTCTTCCAAGCGTTGCAATGCGCCCGACTCCGTAGGATTTCCACGAGTAGTCCGTTACGGTTAGATCTTCGCGTGGATTTGGCTGCGCATAAGCGACATCCGCTTGCGGAGAGAGAAGAAGCGGAAAAAGCAGAAGGGCAAGCGTGATTGTAGCGGCGTGAATTATGCTTTTCATCAGGTCTGAAAAAATGTTTGTAATAATATAACGGAGAGTTTTTGTTATGGAAGTTACAGGAGGGCTTTTTTCTTGAGATATCTTGCAAAAAGGTTATAAATTTAGAACAGCTAACCGGCAACCGAAAACTCCTTCGGCACACGATTCGCCGCAACTCATGGAAACAGCGGGTTTTTTCAATGGCAATTTACATATTACTCAGCAGGCTTACTCCCGAGGGCAGAAAAACCGTAAAGGAACGGCCCGGGAGAATAAAGGAAGTCGACAAAGAGCTTGAGGACATAGGCGTCAGGGTTATCGAGCAGTATGCGACTCTGGGCAGATACGATTTTGTAAACATAGTGGAGGCCCCCGATAACGAGACCATAGGGAAGGTCTCGGTTGACCTCTGCTCAAGGGGAACGGTCGAGCTGGTAACTCTTCCGGCGGTCTCGGTCGAATCTCTGGTTGAATCGCTTAACAGGACGAGAGCGGAGAAGATGTCCCCAACGCCATCCGGGGAAGACAAGGATGTTTAAAAGATATTTCGGCGTAGTGGAAGAACAGTCGCGGGACGTTTTCGGGACGCACCCGAAAAAAACCCTCTCGGCTTTTTCCTTTTTCTCGGTTGCCGCGGTCATTTTACCCTTGGCCATACTCATCCTGTTCATTGTGCTTAAGCTTTTCTAAAGTATTAATGGGAAGAATCAGAACACTTCCGGATGTACTTGTCTCTAAGATAGCAGCCGGAGAAATAGTCGAGAGACCAGCTTCCGTAGTAAAAGAACTTGTTGAAAACTCAATTGACGCCGGCGCAACCAGAATATCCATACACCTTGAAGCCGGAGGCAAGCGGCTTGTAAGGGTGGTTGATAACGGCCACGGAATGTCCCGTGACGATGCTCTCATGAGCATTGAACGTCACGCCACGAGCAAGATAAGGGATATTGATGATCTTTTCTCGATAGGGACTCTCGGTTTTCGCGGCGAGGCGCTTCCGAGCATAGCCAGCGTTTCAAGGTTCAGAATGATAACCGCTGCCGAGGGTTTGAAATCCGGCACCGAAATCTACATTGAAGGCGGGGTCGTAAGGAAGATAAAGGAGGCGGCATCTCCCGTGGGCTCGTCAGTTGAGGTTAAGAACCTGTTTTTCAACACCCCGCCGCGGCTTAAGTTTCTGAAAAGACCGGAGACCGAGCTTGGCAGGGTTCTTGAGGTTATCCAGCGCGAGGCCCTTTCGCGACCCGGGGTGTCTTTTGAGGTTTCCTCAGATGGAAGAATCATCCATCGCTACGGCGCAAGCGAGTCGCTTGCGCAGCGCGCAGCGCAGATAATTCCCGGCACGCCGCTTTACCCTGTAGACTTTGAAGACGAGACGCTGGCGCTGCGCGGCTTCCTGGGAAGTCCTCTGGATCCACGCTCCTCGATGCGCAGGCTCTTTACTTACGTAAACTCAAGACCCGTAAGGGACCGTTTTATAAACAGGATTATAATGGAGTGCTACGGAAGGATGGTTGAAAAGGGAAGGTATCCCCAAGGGGCGGTTTTTATTGAAAGAGACCCCGCCTCGGTGGACGTGAACGTACATCCGACCAAAAGCGAGGTGATGTTCGAGAGCCAGTACGAAGTCGGCCAGAGCATTCGCCGCGCGATAGGCGGAATGCTTGCCGATGCCCCTTGGATGAAGGGCTACAGGGAAAGAACCCAGAAGGCCCTTGAAGACTTCTACGAGAGGCAAAAAGATCCCGGACTTCCCGAGAACAGGGGTTATTCCGCCACGGCGCCTTCGGCAAAAGAGGCTTCCACCCAAGCCGCTCACAAGCCTGAGTTGGGGGCTCCGCACCCCCGCAACGGCGATTCCTCTATGTTTGAGAAATCTCCAGAGGGGGCGGGGGAAGACATGTTCTCCGATGGCTTTTATTCAAGCCTCAGGTTCCTCGGACAGATCGGAAAGCTTTATCTCGTATGCGAGAATCCGGACGGCATCATTCTTATTGACCAGCATGCGGCCCATGAGCGGGTTAACTTCGAGAGAATAAAAAAATCTTACCTCGAAGAAGCTTTTTCCTGCTCCCAGAAACTTCTCATCCCCGAAGTTGTCGAACTTACGGTCCGGGAAATCAATACGGCGCGGCAATTTTCAGACGAGATGGAGAAGCTCGGCTTTGATTTTGAAGTTTTTGGGGAAAATGCGGTGAGAGTGAAATCCGTCCCGGGGTTTTTAAGGGACTCAGATTACGCCCGGGTTTTTGCTGACCTGTTTGATGAGCTTGATGGTCTGGGCGACCCCAAAAGCTTGGAAGAGCATCTTGACGCTGTGTGTGCGACCATGGCGTGCCACAGTTCAATAACTGCAAACCGAACGCTCTCGGAACAGGAAGCGCGGACTCTTTTTGCGGATATGGATGCTTCTGAAAATCCGCACGCTTGCCCTCATGGTCGGCCGGTCGCGACCCGGATATCGTACAATATGCTTGAAAAGATGTTTAAGAGAACCTGATTCTTAAAGTTGATACATGATGATGGCAAGCGAGAATTTCCGAGAAAAATTACTTTTTGCAACTTTATAAAGGAGGACCGAATCCGAAATGGCTGTTGTTGAGACGAGTGGTTTTCACAAGGGCATGAAGATCGAGACCGAAGGCGCGATCTGGGAGATAGTCGAGTACAAGCATTCCAAGGTGGCGCAGAGAAGCCCGATAGTTACAGCGAGACTTAAGAATATCGCCACGGGAGCTGTGCGGGAAATGAAATTCCGTGCGGGAGACACGTTTAACATTCCCGATATACAGAAAAGAACCATGCAGTATCTCTACAGGGATGATGATATGTTTTACTTCATGGATTCCGAGACTTTCGACCAGTTTCCTTTCAGAGCGGATGCAATAGGGGATACGGTGAAATTTCTCAAGGAACAACAGGAGGTCACGGTGCAGATGCATGAAGGAGAACTAATAGGAGTGGAACTTCCCACAGCCGTTGTCTTTGAGGTTACCCACACGGAACCCGGAGTGAAGGGAGATACGGTTTCAAGCACCACGAAACCGGCGACCATAGAAACCGGAGCGGTGGTGGCCGTCCCTCTTTTTATCAACATCGGGGACATGATAAAAGTTGATACCAGAAACGGGAACTACCTCGAAAGGGCGAAATCCTGAGAGAAGACCACTTGTTGTTAACTATGGAGTCTTTGTTGGTATAGGACAGATAATCGTACGAAAAACACAACAGCATCTAATTCAATAGAAATTCTGAGCTTGCTCTTGTGAGAAATGCTGGATTTCAACAACTTAGACCATCCTTTTGACCAAAATCAATATTTACACTATATTAAAAATGAATATTGATAGAAGGGCTAACAATGCTGAAAGAGGAAATACTTGTTGAAATAAGGGAGTATCTTGTCTCCAATCATGATGGCGATGATATGTCGCAAGTAGACACGCGTGCATTGGAAAGAGGCGAGTTGATAAGCTCAAAATTGAGTCCGGGGGAGTCTCTTGAATATATTGATCAAATCAGAAGAGAAGGCAAGATTTCCAATGTTAAAATAATTGACGCCGGAACCTTTGGCGATGCGTATGACAACAATTCCAAATTAGTAGTTTACTGGGTGAACAGATAGGAACCTGAAATGACTCAACGAACCACCGAAATAGACCTCAACAAAGAAGCCATAAAAGTGATCGGTTATTGGGAAGATGGCTTGTGCTACGCTCTTGGGCTGGAAGTCAGCATCTTAGGGTATGGGGAGACCTTTGAAGAAGCCGTGAGTTTGCTCAAGGAATTAATTCAGGACCAGATCGAGTTTTGCAATGAAAACGGCATGTCGTATCATTACCGGTCCGAGGAAAAATATTTCCAGTTATATGAGGAATTGAAAGACAGAGAATCAAAAACTAAGAATGCGAAATCCGGTAGATCTATTGAAATTACCTATTCGCTTCCTACTGAAAATCAACGACCGAAAATAGATCAATTTTCTATCGGTCATCTCGGCGTTCTCTCAAGATAAAGTTCATGTCCAGTTCCAAGGTTTATTCTTATCATGAACTTGTCAAGAGGATTTTAGATTACGATAGTCGATTTGAAATAAAACATGGCGGAAAACATCCGAAGATCTATCATCCAGATGTAAATGGCAGCAAAAGATCCTTCCCCATTCCTTTTCATGGAAAGAATAAATCCGTTCCCAGGGGTTACTACAAAGAAATAGTAAGGCGATTCAATCTACCGAGTGATTTTTTCGATTGACACGCGGCAGTTGAAAAAACCTACGGCACAGAAGCCAAATGCTACCAATACCAAGGATATTTGCTGAGATTAACCTCAAGCAGATCAGCAGCCTATATTTGCTCGCAAGTCGGTGAAACTAAAACTGAAGAAATGCCAAAAACTTAAATTTGCGAAAAATTCCGAGCACTATCCTATGAACTATTTCCCGAAAGGGTCCTCAATCTCCGGATGCCAGAGCTTGAAATGTTCTTTGTGCAGGTCGTGGTATGAATCTTTCTCGAAATACTTGTCGTAGAATTCAAGATCAAGGTGGTGGGCCTGAAATACCAGCCGAACAAACATCGGGTCCAGGAAAGCCGGGAATCTTCCGTAGTTTTCATACACGTAAGTGCAGAAATCCTTTACTATCTGTATCCTGACCTCGGAAGGATGGTATTCGTCGCGCAGAATCGATGCAGGATCTCTGTAGGGAAACGGATTGCCCTCATTCCAGAACTGACCCCTTACTTCTAGAAACCTGTCAACAGCTTCGCTCATGTCCGCTACGTAGGGAGGGCAGAGAGATTCGAAAACCCCGTCCCTTCCAACGGGATAAGGCGGGTTTGTGCTCCTGAGGCTTTCTTCCGGCTGGACGAACCGGAATCCGAGGCCTTTGTGGGAAGGGTCGACCCCGAGCGCGTAATGGGGAAGCAGTCCGGTGAAAGTCCAGCCTCCGAGGCCCAAGGCCTGCAGCGCGAGATTCATGTTCTGGCTTATAAAGGCCTGTTCCACGTTAAGCGTGGTCAGCACCCTTAATTCCAGATCGAACAGAGAAAGCCTGACGTCGTTTCTTATGTAGCCTTTCTCTATCCACTTATCAAGACCGCATGATCTTCCCCCGTTGAGTTCGTCAATAATGTTAAATCCGTACTTGGCCCCGAAGTATATGAATAGAAGCACCATGTACTCAACTGTGGTGTTTGTTACCGGGACGAAGAAAGTCGTTCCCGGCTTGTTCGTGTTCCATGCGTTAAAGTCGAAAAGGCCGGGTTCTCCCTTCGGAAGATCGGCTCTTTGGTTCTCAAGGGTAATTCTGCTTGCCCTGAAGAGTTCGACTATTTTTTCAAGCTGCTTTTCTCTGTCAAGCGACATGAAGATCGAGGTGTCGGGAGGTATGAAGTCAAAAAGCCGCACCATGTAAACGCCATCGTCGTTTGTGTAGAAAAGTTCGGTCGAATGGGAGTTGCAGGAGCACGGCCAGCTTCTGCCGGTCCACTGGAAAAGCCATGATATGCCGGTTCTCGGCAAGTCTCCCAGGGAAAGACCTGTGGTTCCCGTGCCCGCCCAGATCAAAAAAGCTTCTTCAAGCTCGGAGAGAGGGACTGGGTCGTGAGCGGAACTGTACGCCAGGTTCCCCTCGGGAATCTCCATCCCGAGGCCGAAGCGACGCGATCTTCTTGAGAATATGGAGTCCAGAAGACTGAAGTTTATGGCTCGTTCAAAGCCCTGCGGGATTTTCATTTTTCCGCTCTTTTAGGAGGCCTTGCGAGAAACGGCCCGTTCCCGGTCAGTTGTTAAGGGTCTTGCATTCCTCGCAGATTCCGCTGAAAAGCACCGAGTATCCAAGAATTTTGTAATTGTCTATTTGCGGGTCAAGTTCAGAGTATTCTATGGAATCGTCGTAGATGTCCTCTATCTTTTTGCATTTTACGCATACGACGTGGTGGTGAGGTTCCATGTTGGCGTCGTATCTTGCGGCGTGATACAGGGTGTTGACTACTGATATGAGACCCATTCTCTCGAATGTCTCGAGCGTTCTGTACACGGTGGTAAGAGATATGTTCGGATAGTAGTCCTTTATGTTCTTATAGATCATCTCGGTGCTCGGGTGCTGCATGCTTCCTGCAAGCTCCTTGTATATCGCTATTCTCTGAGGAGTTACCTTAAGCCCCAGTTCTTTGCTTCTTTTTATGAATTGCGATATCTTGTTTTCGGTTCTGAGCTCCGAATTCTTCATAGTCTGTCCCTTTAGGGGGATTAAAACAGGCCAGTCTCAGTGTACCTTAAAAGTTTTCAAGTCTCAAACCGCGCGCCATGGAGAAAACTGTGATTGAATTCATGAAGAAAAACAGGGTCGTGGCCGTTATCAGGTCCGCCAGTTATGAAAAATCTCTTGAATTTGCAAGGGGATGCGTTGACGGCGGGATAAGAATCATAGAGATCATATCAATCTCTCCAGGTTCCGAAAGACTTCTTCGGGAGCTTGCTTCGCAGGACGGAATATGCGTCGGGGCGGGTACGGTTCTTGACCGTGATTCCGCCGAGCGCATGTCTGATTGCGGGGCCCGTTTCATAGTTTCTCCGCACACCGACCCCGGGATAATCGAGTATTGCCGGGAAAGGGGCATCACGGTGATCTCAGGCGCCTTTACATCCTCTGAGATGGTTAACGCCCGCAGCATCGGAGCGGACTTTGTAAAGATATTCCCCGCTTCGAGTTTCGGTCCGGGTTACGTGAAGGCCGTAAAGGAGCCTCTCGGGTTTATGGATATAATGGTCACCGGAGGAATTACCGTGGACAACATCCGGGATTATTTCTCGGCGGGAGCCGCGCTTGCCGGAGTGTCTACCGCGCTTTTGGGCGGAGGAGACGACTATCATTCCATAAAACAAAGGGCCGAGGAGTTCTCCCGGTTCTCCACGTGAAAATGGATACAAAGCCACAGGCAAGGGAGTTTTATCTTGACTCAATAGATGAGGTATTTGCCGAGGTCTTTTTTCTTTTCGGCACGGGCTTTGACGTCCGGATGGAAATTGTCTCCGAGACTTCGCTTGTAAGCGCTTCTTTTTCGCCCCGCATCGCGGCGGTTGATAGAGAGGGGGCGGTCGACTTTGAGCTTTGCGCCTTTGAGTGTTCGGGTGTTTCTGCTGAGAATCTCGAGGAGTATCTTGGGATTCCGGTGCATACAAGCAGCGCGCTTGAGTTCTTTGACTATGTTTTTTCCCAAAAATCGGAAGTTGTCTGTAGTGTGGGTTTTGGGGGGAACAGCTGGTTAATAACCGTTGATGATTAAAACAACTATCATTCCTGATTGCTATGCCTTTGTTCGATGCGTGCGTGAAAACGGAAAAATTCTTCTTTGAGACGGTTAAGTTCTTCATCGGATACCATCTAGAGCGCGACCGAGTTTTTAACTGGGCGCAAACAACTGACATACAATTCAAATAACCGCATTTTCAAGGGACTGGATGAATTGAATTCCACGGATGTTCTTTCTGCTCAGGCGATTGTCGTTTGTAATGAACAGGTCTGCCCGTGCAACAGATGCACATGCAAGCTGTATGGCGTCCGGCGCGTGAATTGAACGGTCCTGGCGGATTTCAGCAAATCTGAGAGCGGCCTGAGAATCAAACGGCAGCACCGTCGCAGCCGCAGAAATCGCAAGTTCATAAACCTGTGCAAGTTTCTCATCGCCCATCTCCTTGGGCCTGACAAGAATCTCGCCCAGCGTGAGTGCCGAGGTGAGCAATTCGTCTTCGCGTTCAATCATCCGTTGACGCAATTCTGCGACTTGCTCGCTCCGTCTGCCTTTGTCTTCGAAGAGATATATAAAGAGATTCGTATCCCAGAAAATTCTGCTCATTTCCATCCCGCACGGAGTTGATTGACGTAAGAATCGGCATCTTCCTGGTTCCATATAGACTTGCCCATGCCGCGTAGCGAAAGTATCGGGTCAATCTCCTCGGAATCGCAGCCTCCGGCATAATCAAGATGATACCAATCAAGCAGTTTGCGATATTTCTTTGGTATATCTTCCTTGTTCGGAGCATTTTTCCCGGTACGAAGATGATGGCACGGATCTCCCGGCTTGAACAGGCGGCGGCGCCCTTTCGATGTTTCAATCAGCATTCGGTATCTTGCCGGGTTGGGAGGTTTGTTGGCTACGCAGTGAAGGTAAGCATGAATCTGCACTCCCGGCCTCACCGGTCTCGGCCCGGTAATTTTCTCAATCTCTGCTTGACGGACTATTTCCCCGACAGCGAAGTCTCTCTGATCAGGATTGTTGAGATGAAGCAGTGCCGTTGCTACCCAGACCTCATCCGCGACGAGAATTTTTGCCATGTTAGCTGTCCTTATCTTTGTATACAAGGTAAACCTAATATATCATTATAACAATGTCAAACTTGTGTAAAAAGCAGGGGTAATCAGGAAATTTGCAAAATTTTCTTTATAACTCAAAACCTGTTACTTTAGCAAAGTGAGGTTTTTACTGTTATCGCTGATGTTAGTGACCGCGTTTTCGTTGCCCGCTTATGCCCAAAGCGGGACGGGCCACGACTGGTATTCGGGAAACAGCTACTATTGGAATACAGATTCCAAGGGCCAGACGACCGTTCATGGCTTTGGCACGAAAACAGGGGCGTACTGGAATGCGACTATCGAACCGGATGGGGACATGAGGGGCTACGATAGCAATTACAATCCCTGGAGTTACGATAGCCGGACGGGGTATTACTATAATTTTGGTACGGGTGAGAACTGTGTCGGAAAAGGATACGTCCGGACATGTTATTGGGGAGGCGTGCTGAATGGTCCCGCGGGCAGGGGCAATCAATGAGCAAGCCGTTCACTCTGGGAGTGGACAGGAAAGGGGAGACTCGGGTTACCGGGACAGGGTTTGATGATAGCCTCTAGAACCGTTCCAGAATTTCGTAATAGGTATTTCTCTGCGCAGGGTTAAACCCGGCGCTTTTTATCATGTGAACCAGTTCGTCCACAGTGGAGCGGATCTTGTTCTCAGCGCACCCCAGGACATTTTCGTCGTAAAGAGTCCCGCCGAGGTCGCTTGCGCCGTAGTGCAGGGACATTGAACCCATCTTCTTTCCCTGTGTAAACCAAGAGCCCTGTACATGCTTGAAGTTATCAAGAAATATCCTGCATACCGAGAGAACCCTGAGGTATCTTTCCCCGCCGACTTCGTCCTTTATTCTTTTTTCAAGCAAGGTGTTCTTTGGCTTGAACGTCCAGGGGATAAACGCCAGGAAGTTTCCCGTTTCATCCTGAAGCTCTCTTATCCTGAGGAGGTGCTCGATTATGTCTTCGTCCTTCTCAAGGTGGCCGAACATCATGGTCGCGGTTGTCTTAAAGCCCACGAGGTGAGCTTCCCTGGTAATTCTCATCCAGGTGTCGGCATCTATCTTGAGAGGACTTATCGCTCTTCTCGCCTTGTTGGACAGCACCTCGGCGCCCCCTCCCGGTATTGTTCTTAGCCCCGCTTCCCAGAGGGTTTGCAGCACGTATCTCGTGTCGAGGTCTTCATACTTGGCAATGGCGGCTATCTCCGGGGCGGAGAATGCGTGGAGATGAAGATCCGGTATCTCCTTTGTGGCTCTTTTTACGATTTCGATATAGTAGTCAAGCTTAAGTTCCGGGTTATGGCCGCCCTGCAGGAGGACGGTAGTGGCGCCGTTGTGGTAAGAGGTGCGCATTATTTCAATCACTTTGTCGACGCTCAGTGTGTAGGCGTCGTAGGCGCCCGGTGGTCTCCAGAAGGCGCAGAAAAGGCACTCCGTGTCGCAGACGTTTGTATAGTTGGGGTTTGTGTCCGCGACGAAGGTAACTATGTTTTCCGGATTAAGCCTTTTCCTTACGATATCAGCCAGAGAACCTAGCTGCAGCAGGTCGGCCTTTGCGAGAAGCAGGGCGGCTTCGTCGGTCGATATCCGCTTCCCTTCAAAAACCTTTGCGTAGATATTTTCAAGCGAACTCATAGAGAAAACTAATAAAGCTAATTGCGGAGGCAAAGTCAATTCCGCAAGCAGTGTTTCCCAAGGTTATTTCACGCTAAAAGGGGATGTTGCTTTTACCGGGAAGCCTTCGGCATTTACGCTGATATGATTTCGGGGCTACGGTTCCGCAGGGAACCGCGGTTCAGTCAGAACGCGCCCGGAGTCCTCTGGAGACGGCAAGCAGGACGGACACACTCCCATGCGCGCAGAAGACGCTTCTACCGCGCTCTTGTTCTTCCCAGCGCAATAAAGGCTGCAAAGACAAGAAAGGTCACCAGGGACAATACGAACACAGAGGAATCTCCGGAACTCAGGGCGCAGCCCCCACTGTCCGCACACCCATCAAGCACGCTTATCCCCTCGGTGGCCTCTCTCTTGATATAGCCCTTTTTGACAAGTCCCGAGACTGCGCGGTGAAACGTCTTTTTTTTTATGTTGTTTGAGTAGATCGGCGGGCAGATTTTTTTGAACCTCGCAAAGCCGAGGGGAAAACTTTCTCTTTTGAGAATCCAGGCTTCTTTCCAGAAGCAGCAGAGAACCGGAATTTCTGAAGGCCCGAGGTCGGCCTTGTCGGGGAAGTCGGTTTTCGGAATCTTGAGTCCGAGTTTGGAGTCGTCGTCTTTTAGCCTTTTGTAATCTCCTATGGTTTAAGAAAGTGTTGGCCATTAGAATAATCAGAAAAAGAGAAAACTCAAAATCTCACTGTTTCTTACTATTTCTCTATATTTCTCCTATAATATAGGTACCGTAATATAGGTACCGTGTCATTTCCGCACCGGTCTAACAACTTTTTCAAAACCGATGAGAAATTGACACGCTTTTGAGAAAAACCTATGTCAGATCGGCACGGTTTTGAGGAAGTCGTTTTATATGGGAATTTCCGGCGGTGAATGCCGAGCGCGGCCGCCGCCACAAAAAAAAGAGAATTACATACTTAAATAAAAAAAAGGAAACCGGAAAGCTCGCTAAAACTTTTACAAACAAGATTGGGAGGTGTATATCTTGGTCGTTAGTACTTAGTATACACACATCTTGTTCAACCGGTTTCAGATTCGATTTCAAAAGGGACTGAGCCGAACTTGAAAGGCTCAGCCCCCAACGAGACAGCGCGGAAGGAACCGACACAGACTATGCCGCCTTGCTGATTTGTTATTCTGGACAAGTGCCGCAGGTGCCTGCGGTAACAACCGTTCCGGCTTCTGTCGGGAGCCCTTTTACATTGTCAGTATAAGTTTTCCTAATACCTTTCATTCCTGTACTCATAGGTAATGCTTTCGTGGTCGAAAGGTGCCAGCGAACCTTCCTCAATGGGCTTACGTAAGGCCCTGCCACTGTTAGTACTCCCCCGAATATGAATAAGGGAGGACTTGTACATAAAAAACCCCCCTGCCTTGCAGTAAAGAAGACAGGAGGGTTATACTCTAGTTCAAAGTCCATGATGCCTAATGGATGGGCACTGGTGTTTGCACCACCAGCAAAGAGGGTTCGAATCCCTCCACGGACTTCCTGCACCGGACTGGCAGATGTTAAGAGTATATCTTTTTTCATTTTATCTTCAAACAAATCAAGTCAGATCATCGGTGGTTATACCTGTACAAAGAGCAGATGGGCCAAATTCAAAATTACTATCTTCTTTAAGACCTCGTATAGAGATTAAATTTCTTATTGAGTTCTCTTTCATTTCTGTTTTAGCCTCATTAATAGTAGTTGTTGTCGGATTATCTGCAGTTGTTTCTGTATAGGTTTCTATAAGGACAATCTTATTATCTTTAGCCATTGGTGCTACTGTTACATCAGAAATACCATCTGTATCATTAGATTTGCGTGCTTCTTTGTCTAATTCAGATTGCTCGTCTGTACTAATATACAGACGAATCATATCATTTCCTGAGACGAAGTCGCTGATAACAGTATCAAGATCATTTAATGAAAGCTGGAAACAATCATTTCCAAGACCGCCATCAAGTGTATCCTTGCCAGGACCACCATTAAGTATGTCATTGCCTCTACGCCCATAAAGCATATCGCTGCCACCTGCACCGTTAATTGTGTCCGCAACAGCACCCCCATCAGCTCCTGTAATCGTATTTGCCTTATTATCTCCTGTTAGTTCTAAGGCAATATAGAGAGTAGTAGTAGTACCATCAGTCGTCGTCTGTTTCGTACCTCTTCCTTCTATATTCTCGAAGTTTTTAATATTAGGATCTCCAGCACTTGCGTTTTGTGCAGTAGCTAAATTGAAAGTTGCTTTTCTAACAACAATGGTATCTTTGCCCCCTCGACCATCGAGCTTGTCAGATGTGGCAGCATTATCATCAGTTACATTATCACCCCCATCGATTATATTCGGGTCATTATTTCCCTTAATGATATCAACTCCTTTAGAGCCAGCAGTACCTTTAACATTTTCAATACTTATAAGAGTGTCCTCATCTCCATAGGTGTCAGTGGCAGATCCTGCGATTAGATCAACAATTACTGCTCCATCACCACCCTCCTGGTTATAATCAACAGTATCGGTATCACCACCACCGTCCAGCGTGTCTTGATCTTCACCACCTATAAGAGTGTCGTTTCCTGCTTCACCTTTTAATATGTCTCTATGGGCCTCACCATATAATGTATCATCGCCGCCTCGTCCGTAGATGGTATCGTCTCCCTTTCCTCCACGTATTGTATTGTCTACGTCAGTACCACAAATGACTTCATCTCCATTACCAGCTGTATAATTCGTATTAGTGCTGGGTAACTGGAAACATCCATCCGCTCCACGGTTCGTATCTTCGTCATCGTCATTCGGCGTTGTCTCTTGCGCGTCATTCGGCGTTGTCTCTTGCGCGTCATTCGGCGTTGTCTCTTGCGACGGTGTCGTATCCGTCTCTACCGTAGGACAAGTCTCATCCCCGGTGACTGTAGTTCCATCCTGGCACTGCGTCTGTTTAACAATGGTTTCAGTATCCGTGCCGGTGCAAGCAACCATGACTACGGCAAAAAACAGCATTAGACAATAACTCAAAATTTTCATTGGTAATCCCTCCTCAGATAATAGAACCAACCGTTAAGTTTCATAACTGGGCACTTCTAAAAATACCCTTATATTGCAGTTAAACTTCAAACAGGAATGAAATATATCTGTTCACCCCCCCCC
>Ga0209022_1000267_pt1 | contig 69055 bp, 56 predicted proteins | sample PinacodermPK_FD_187300 | JGI IMG/M metagenome (GOLD analysis project Ga0209022, IMG submission 187300) | Host-associated microbial community of the marine sponge Aplysina aerophoba from Gulf of Piran - sponge pinacoderm, lysed by proteinase... | ecosystem: Host-associated > Porifera > Sponge >... | reverse complement strand
AATTCAAGTATTTGACATTATTATTCACCAGTCGGTCATATCGATTATGCAATGAGGGCATGAGTAAAATGTCGCATTCACCCAACACCAATCTGGTTCATACCCCCAAGGGAACGATACCTTATGCCAATTCAAGTATTTGACATTATTATTCACCAAGCTGGTCATATCGATTATTCAATGAAGGCATGAGTATAATGTCGCATTCTCACAACACCAATGCGAAGGTGGGTGGAAACTAGACGTGGTGAATTGACTACATTCCATTAGTTTGGATGGTTTACACAGTACTTAATTTCAATGCTTCAGAAACACCTTGTGTTAAATGAGAAATAAAGAAAGTTGCATTTCTTTAGGGGGTGCTTGTTCACTGACAAAGGTTTCATATGATACCCAAATTATCCGCTAGGATACAAAATGGTTTTCAAAATAAATCAGGCTAAATTTATTTCTCTAGGCTAAATTTCCCTTAAGCGAATTTCCAATAATCTTGTATATGCTTTCCAAGAAGCGGGTTATCCATATTCAAAATAGACTATGGACGGTACTATTTTCTTTTTGAATTCAGTCATTTGTCAATAATGGCAACTTAGACACGAAAAAATTAGTTGACTTTAAACTTATCTTAATTTGGAACATGGGATTAATGGTGACAATACATAAACTAAGCATTTAAAAACAGTTTTTGATAGTGCACAGTCAATTCTAAAACGAGGCTAATTTTAATCCCAAAAAATTAATTTTTTTGAGAAAAAACGAAGCTAAATCAGTTCTCCTTTACCTCAACCCTTAAGGAACTTTATGCCTGCATCTCCACTTACTCAAGAACAAAGAAACGTCCTTGTATTAGTATTTGTTCAAGCCTTTGCTGGTGCACAAATGCCCTTAGTGTTTACAGTAAGTGGTTTGGTCGGTCAATCTCTTGCCGGGAACCCATGTTGGGCGACCCTTCCAATTTCAATCATCGTCTTTGGGTCAATGACCACTGCCCCGTGGTTAAGTATGGTGATGCAGCGATTCGGTCGACGAATAGGGTTTTATATCGGGTGTCTTGGCGGAATTATCGGCGGTGGACTGGGTGCTTATGCCCTCACAATTTCATCCTTTGAAGTGTTTCTATTGGCGTCATACTTTACGGGGATATATATGAGCACCAATGGATTTCTCCGTTTCGCGGCAGCCGATACGGCGAGTGCTAAATTTCGCCCTAAGGCGGTCTCATATGTCTTAGCAGGAGGGCTTGCGGCTGCGATTATTGGACCTCAACTCGCTAAAGCCACCATCGATATCGGAGAGATTCAATTCTTTAGTAGCTTTATTGCCATTATTGTTCTCAATTTAATCGGTTCGTTTTTTATAACTTTCCTTGATATCCCAACTCCCGCGCGCAAAGCAACTCATGAAACCAACGTTCGGTCTTACAGTTCACTGCTCAAATCACCCAAAATATTAGTTTCAATAATTTGCGGCAGTGTTTCTTACGCGTTAATGAACCTTGTCATGACCTCAACACCCCTAGCTGTTGTTGGTACAGGATATCATCATCATGATGCCGCCAATATCGTATCGTTTCATGTCATTGCCATGTTCGCTCCTTCCTTTTTTACCGGTCATCTCATTGCCAAATTTGGAACCCAAAAAATCGTGTCCTTGGGTTTGTTAATTTTGGCTTGCTCTGGAATAGCTGGGCTTTCAGGTATTGCGTTACACAATTTTTATCTCACACTAATCTTGTTAGGTATCGGTTGGAATTTCGGCTTTATAGGAGCAACGACAATGCTTCTAGAAGGTCATAACGAAGCTGAAAAAGGAAAGGTTCAAGGATTAAACGACTTTATTGTATTTGCCTGCGTAACAGTCGGCTCCCTCGCCTCAGGAACCTTGATGAATTGCTCGGGAGGAACCCCTATTCAAGGTTGGTCTCTTGTGAACTGGGCGATGATCCCCTTTTTACTACTAGCAGCGGGTTCTTTAATCTGGCTCAATTTATTCAACCGAGCAAAAGGATGACAACATGGAAGTACTTTTTGAATCTTATGAAGCGGAAACAGTCTGATTAAATCCAGCAATTTGACTGAATTCTATATTGCTTGTTAATTTCGACCCACTCGGGGCATTCTCGTGATCTAACTTCCAAATGATTGCATCAACCAATGCCTCAAACGAAGCCTCAATGATATTAGCTGAAACCCCAGTCGTTGCCCAACGTAAACCATTCGAATCTTCACACTCAATGACCACACGAGTGACCGCCGCAGTACCCGATCCCCTAATTCTTACCTTGTAGTCAATGAGCCGCATATCATTGATATATACTTGATAGGGACCAAGATCTTTCTTAAGGGCTTTGGAAAGTGCATGAACAGGTCCACTATCCTGCCCTTCATGATTAAGCCCCTCGGATACTGATAATTTTCGTTCATTACCAATCTTAATCGTTACGACTGCTTGTGATTCACTTGGTAATGCGTTTGCTTTATTAAATCCATCAACTATGACGCGAAACCTTTGAATTGTGAAATATTCTGGAAGTTGATTAAGCAACCTCTTAACTAGAAGTTGGCATGATTCAGGAGCAAGATCATATGTATATCCCTGATCCTCGCGTTTTTTGATTTCCTCAATTATTTCTTGAAGTTGTACACTGCTGATGTCACAGACACTAGCGCCCCATTTTTGTAACCACGATTTTACATGAGCTTTCCCTGCTTGATTAGACAAGGGAATTAGCCGGGTATTACCAACTGATTCGGGGTCAATATGCTCATAAGTCGCCGGGTTTCTAACCACCCCAGAACCATGGATTCCACCTTTGTGAGCAAAAGCAGAGGTTCCAACATAAGCTGCATTTTTACTCGGAACCCGGTCAAGAATATCGTCTAAGTATCGCGAAATTTGGGTTAGTCCAGTAAGCTTTTTTTTGGAAACATTTGTCTTATAAAGCGATTTGTATGGCTCTTTGAGTAACAGGGTTCCAATAATTGAAATGAGATTGGCGTTACCGCATCGCTCACCTATTCCGTTGATTGTACCTTGAATTTGCCTTGCCCCAGCGTTCACTGCGGCAAGAGTACCAGCAACAGCATTTTCAGTATCGTTATGCGTATGAATTCCAAGTTGATCTCCAGGGATTTCTCGTTCAATAACGGCACGGGTGATACGTCCAATATCCCTTGGGAGCGTTCCACCATTAGTATCGCAAAGGACGATCCATCTAGCCCCGGCTCGATGAGCTTCAAGTATACACTTCAAAGCGTATGTTTCATCGCTTTTGTAACCGTCAAAAAAATGTTCAGCATCAAAAACAACCTCGTTTTTTTGTGATACTAAGTGTGTTATGGACTCTCGAATGTTTTCAAGATTCTCCTCCAAACTGATGCCGAGAGCTTTTTCAACATGATAATCATGGGCTTTGCCCACCAAGCAAATTACTTGAGCTTTGGAGTTGGCCAGCACTGAAATGTTATTATCATTGGCCGCGGAGTGTTCGGCTCGCTTGGTCATTCCAAATGCAGCAATTTTTGCCGTACGTGTTGGTACGATACTATCAAAATATTGCTGGTCCGTTTTATTTGATCCTGGAAAACCACCTTCAATATAGTCAACACCCAATTCATCAAGCTTGGTCGTTAGATTACGCTTTTCCTCTAATCCAAATAATACACCGAGAGTCTGGCTTCCATCCCTCAGGGTTGTGTCATAAATGTAGATTCTCTCTTTCGCCATCCTTCTTCCTTTCAATCAATCCACAGTCAAGATTTGTTTTGCCTTGGCTAGGCGGATAAGTTTCGTTTTATCAAAATTTTGCTTATCAAGTTTCCACTCTGTTAGCTCTCCTTCGATTTTGTCGGCAATGATAACCCCGCACAGCTGAAGCTCAGATCTAATCCGGTCTGCATTCGCAAAATTCTTGGACCTTCTATGGTCACTGCGAATGCTAACTAATTTATTAATAATTGATAGCTCATTCGGTGTAACACGGATTTTCGAATTTTCTTGGGAATTGTCCAATATCTGTTGGGGATTAATCCCCAAAAGTTCCAGCGAACCTTTTAGTTTAGAAACATTCCCTTCAGCTGCCAAGCGGTGGATTTTGGTGAAGGCTGCGGGGGTGTTGAGGTCATCAGTGAGTGCTTTAAGGACATCGTCATCAACTTCACCCTTTATGTGCTCATTATCTTCAAGCACCTTCTGCCAATTGCTGATATTCTTCTTCGCTTCAACGATTTTTTCTTCAGTCCAATCCAGTTGCTTGCGGTAATGCGTACCCAGCAGAATTAACCGCATTTCATGACCACTCAAACCTTTTTTACTTAAATCTTGGATTGTAAGAAAATTGTTAAGGCTTTTGGACATTTTACGACCATTTACCGTTATCATTCCATTGTGCACCCAATAGTTTGCAAAGGTACAGTTGCTAAAAGCACACTTACTTTGAGCAATTTCATTTTCATGATGGGGAAAACACAAATCAGATCCACCGCCATGAAGGTCAAAGTTATTGCCGAGCAACTCATTACACATTGCCGAGCACTCAATATGCCAACCGGGTCTTCCACGCCCCCAAGGACTGTCCCATCCAGGGAGCTCGTCAATTGAAGGCTTCCAAAGAACAAAATCAAGATCGTTTCGCTTGTATGGAGACACTTCGACTCTTGCACCAGCTTTCATATCCTCAAGGGTTCGTTTTGCTAGCGCCCCATATTCATCAAAAGAATTTACATCAAACAACACGTGACCTGAAGATTCATATGCATTCCCTTTTGCAAGCAGTCGTTCAATCATCGCGATCATTTGAGGGACAAATTCAGTAGCCCGCGGTTCATAAGTTGGTTGCATGACTCCTAGCAATGCCATATCCTCATGGTACCACTGAATGGTCTCATCGGTGATTGTTCTGATAATCTCAACGAGATTACGAGAGTCACCCTGAGCTTTTTTCTCAAGGCCTTTGCGATTAATTTTGTCGTCAATATCAGTTATATTGCGCACGTAAATCACACAATCAGCTCCATAGACCGCCACTAATAACCGATACATAACATCAAATACCACGGCCGGTCGAGCATTTCCTATATGAGCCCTACCATATACAGTTGGTCCACAAACATACATCCGAATTCGTTGAGGATCAATCGGGCGGAATGCTTCCTTCTTTTGAAGCAGGGTATTCCAAATATTGAGTTCGGTCATTAGGTCAATCTTACCTGTTTACCTACCCCGGCCCGAATATTAGATTTTAGAAATAGACAACGGGCCGACGTGAAGTGTCAGCCAATAATGCAAATAATTATATTGTGTTGCGATGTCATAACTTTCAAAATAATAAAATCAAAGCAGAATTCAAGTAAAATCTTAACTTGGGCAAATCATGCCCAGCTTAATAATATTAAGCCCGTTCTTCAAAGCGGTCATATGAAAGATAAATTATGGAATATAAAGATTTGGAATATTGGTCGCAACAGGCCGGTCAATGGACGCAAGAGTATTATTCTAAAATAGGTCAACAGCCTGTTTTATCGCAAGTCAAACCGGGTGAGATCAAAGCCAAACTTCACGACAGTCCTCCCGAAAATCCCGAATCCATGGAAACTATTTTTGAAGACTTTAAAAAAATAATCCCGTCTGGCTTAACACATTGGCAACACCCTCGATTTTTTGCTTACTTTAACGGGAACGCATCACCGGCTTCAATTGTTGCAGAACAATTGGCTAATGGGATCGGTGCTAATGGTATGCTATGGCAAACGTCTCCCTCAGTAACCGAACTAGAGGAACAAATGGTTCATTGGTTTCGGCAAGCTTTGGACCTACCAAACACCTTTCTAGGCCTGATTCAGGATACGGCAACAATTGCGACTTTTAATGCCGTCCTGACAATGCGTGAGCGGGGTCTCAATTGGATGGGATTGACAAAGGGGATAAATCAATTTCCGACATTAAAAGTCTATGCATCATCGGAAAACCATTCCTCAATCGAAAAAGCAGTAAGACTATCTGGAATTGGCTCAGATAATCTACGAGTCCCGGATAAACTCCCCAATCGATCTATGGACCCCAACAGCCTTCGGTCCATGATTTTGGCTGATCTTCAAAATGGGAATATACCTGTGGGAGTGATATTATGTTGTGGGGGTACCGCGGCAGGAGCTTTTGATCAAATTGAAGACACAATTAAGGTTGCCAAAGAGTTTGATCTTTATGTCCATGTGGATGCTGCGTGGGCGGGCTCGGCAATGATTTGTCCTGAGTTCAGGTATTTATGGAAAGGGATTGAGGGGGCAGATTCTATTGTCATCAATCCTCACAAATGGCTTGGTATTCAATTAGACTGTTCAATACAACTATTGGCAAAACCAGAGGTACAAGCGAGAACTGTTGGCATTCAACCAGATTATTTAAAAACAGATGGAATTGAGAACATCACTAATTTTAGTGAACTCACTATCGCTTTGGGCAGACGTTTTAGATCACTGAAAATATGGTTTACTTTGCGTGCTTACGGGCTTAAAGGTCTACGCCAGTTAATCAGAGATCATGTCACATGGATTAAAGAGCTTGAACAAAAATTTGTAAATGATCCAGAGTTTGAGGTCTCTGTCAGTACTCCATTAGCGTTATTTGGTTTTAGGTTTATACCAGAAGGCTTTGACTCTAACCAAATTACCAATGCCCTATGCCACGCAATCAATGCCGATGGGCGCGTCTATTTAACGCATACAACAGTGGATGGGTCAGAAATTATAAGGGTTACCGCTGGAACTTACCTGACCACAAGAAACGATGTGTTGATGGTGTATGATATTGTCAAAGAATTTGGAAACCGTTTGAAATTAACCCACCCTGAACACTAGACAAGGAAGCCAATGCAAATCTGTGATAAAGTTGCCTTAGTTACTGGAGGTGCTTCAGGATTAGGAAGAGCTGTTGTTGAGTTACTCATTGCTCAGCAAGCCAAACCTTACATTGTTGATTTACCCACTGACAAGGCAAAGAAAGATGCTTCATTACTTGGAGTCCCTTTTCTTCCGCTTGATGTAACTTCTGAAAGCCAAGTCAAAGAAGCACTGAACACAATGACAAATTCTAGTGAGATTCCAAGCATTTTAATCAATTGTGCTGGGGTGGCAATTGCTGGATTAACTTACAGCAAGAAAGGTCCACATCCTTATGAAGCTTTCAAACGAACAGTTGATGTTAACCTTGTGGGGGTTTTCAATATGATTCGGATTGTATCGGGAATAATGGCGGAAAATATACCGGAAGCCGATGGAGAACGCGGGGTTATTATCAATACTGCTTCCATCGCTGCTACAGATGGTCAGAAGGGACAAACAGCCTATGCTTCATCAAAAGCCGCTGTTTTAGGACTCACACTCCCTCTTGCTCGGGACTTGGCAGAAATGGGTATTCGGGTAAACACCATCTGTCCTGGAATTTTTTCGACCCCCATGATTCAAGAAGTCAACCCAAAAATTAAGGCAAAACTCGCTCAGGAAGTTGTATTTCCTAAACGCTTAGGCCGGCCCGAAGAATTTGCTCAGTTGGTAAAATTTTTAATTGAATGTCCATATATTAATGGTGAAGCAATACGTCTTGATGGCGGTTTGCGGATGGTTTGATTGTCAACTGCCGTAACAATTCATTCAACAGCTTTTTTCGGGCATTTTAAATTGTGTAAAAGCATCAGATAGGAGTTCCACTTGGCTATTAATTCACAACTAAATCATATCACTGCAGCAATTATTGAGAGAAGTCATACCCACCGGACTTCATACCTTCAGCGTCTGAATCAGATGAGTGAACGCGGACCCCATCGGGCTCACCTGTCTTGTGGTAACCAAGCGCACGCTTATGCTGCTATGGGAAGTGAAAAAGAATTACTCAAAGCTGAAAAAGCGCCTAATCTTGGCATTGTTACGGCACATAATGATATGCTATCGGCTCATCAACCATTCCAAGATTTTCCTCTACAAATCAAAAAAGCTGCTTTAAGTGTTGGTGCAACAGCCCAAATAGCCGGTGGAGTTCCCGCAATGTGCGATGGAGTAACCCAAGGTCAAGGAGGCATGGAATTATCCTTATTTTCGCGTGATGTCATTGCTCTCGCGGCAACCGTTGCTCTCAGTCATAACACCTTTGATGCCGTAGCATATCTAGGAGTCTGTGACAAAATTGTCCCTGGGTTGGTTATGGCCGCTGCCACCTTTGGGCACTTGCCAAGTATTTTTCTACCCGCTGGCCCCATGACCTCTGGGCTGTCCAACGAGGAAAAGTCAATAACTCGACAGAAATATGCCCGTGGTGAAATAACCCGAAAGGAACTCCTTGAGTCCGAAATGAAAGCCTATCATGGACCGGGAACTTGTACTTTTTATGGAACAGCCAACTCCAATCAAATGCTCATGGAGTTTATGGGATTACACCTGCCGGGATCTTCCTTCGTAAACCCCAATACGCCTTTACGCGAAGCTCTGACTACCGCAGGAACAAAACGGGTATTATCTCTCACTCATTGCGGTAATGCATTTACACCTGTAGGTCAGATTCTGAGTGAAAAGGCTTTCGTCAACGGAATCGTCGGGTTGATGGCAACTGGAGGGTCAACCAATTTAGTCATTCACCTAACAGCCATGGCCAAAGCGGCGGGAATCATCCTTGAACCCCAAGACTTTGATAAGATTTCAGGGATTGTTCCTTTAATGGCTCGTGTCTATCCAAATGGATTAGCCGACGTTAACCACTTCCATGCCGCTGGAGGGCTCGGCTACATTATTGGTCAACTGCTTGATTCTGGATTGTTACATGATGATGTTAAAACTGTCAATGGCGACGGCTTAAGCAGTTATACAACCGAGCCGAAGATCATCGGTGACTCTCTTATATGGGACCAAGGTTCAAAGACCTCATTGAATGAAAAAATTATAACACCAGCTGATTCGCCGTTTCAAAAGAGTGGTGGAATTAAATATCTTTCTGGAAATTTGGGCGAAGGCATTATGAAAATATCATCTGTGCCCTCCGAATTGCACTCAATAACGGCCCCTGCAAGAGTGTTTAATTCCCAAGACGAAGTCAAAAAAGCTTTCACTCAGGGCGAGTTTACGCATGATACAATCATTGTTGTTAAATTTCAGGGGCCAAAATCTAATGGGATGCCAGAATTACATTCCTTAACGCCATTATTGTCAGTTCTATTAGGAAAAGGTTTAAAAGTAGCTCTGGTCACAGACGGGCGAATGTCCGGGGCTTCGGGGAAAGTGCCCTCAGTTATTCACCTGACCCCGGAGGCTATGGATGGGGGCTTAATCGCAAAAGTAAAAGATGGCGACTCGATCAAAATAGATGCCAAAGAGGGGGCAATTAATGTCATCGGGAGTGCAATCTATGACCGCCCCCTAGAAACACCACCAGAAAGAGACAATTTTGGTTTAGGACGAGAATTGTTTCAGGGGTTCAGGCAGCAGGTCGGAACCTCAGTTCAAGGGGCTTCGGCTATCCTCTAATATCAGTAACTATTGGACCATCAATATGAACCAGTCAATCGAACAACTTCTCGACTCTACTTCAGTCATCCCCGTTATCGAAATCACAGACCTCACTAATGCATTGCCATTGGCCCAAACATTTTACGATAGCGGCATTAAAACTTTAGAGATTGTTCTACGAACTCCGGTAGCAATAGATGCCATAAGATTGATTTCCAACAACACCAACTGTCTTGTTGGTGCCGGTAGTGTCTTGACCCGAAGCGATGCTCACCTAGCCAAAGAAGCTGGAGCACAGTTTATAGTTTCTCCAGGTTTCACCCCAAAACTCATTACCGATTGTGAATCAATGGCCATTCCAATTCTCCCAGGAGTATCGACTGCATCTGAAATGATGGGGCTCAGCGAGAGAGGTTTATCATTGTTTAAGTTTTTTCCTGCCTCTTCGTCCGGTGGTATTGACGCTTTAAAAGCAATTTCAGGTCCCCTTCCCCATCTTTCTTTTTGTCCTACGGGGGGAGTGAACAAAAGTAATTTCCTTGATTATTTGGCGCTCACAAATGTTAAATGTGTGGGTGGTTCATGGCTTGCCCCATCACATACAATCATTGCCAAACAATGGGAACAAATCAGGAACAACATTACTGAAACCTTGGCATTATTAGATCAAATCCAGTTGTGAAAGCAGTGTTTTGTTGGAGGAATTTGACAATAGAGACATATTCCACGTTTCTGCAATGCATCGTTAGGTGTTCAAACGCATTCGCTTCTGCTTCAATCTTTTCTTCATCAATTCGTCACCCTCTGAAGAACCATCGTGAAATGTTCCAAACCATTTATCCAAAGGAATAATTCCATCCGAATAATTGACTTCAAAATATTTGTGGTGGAGATAGTGAGCGAAGCAGTGAGTATCTAATGCCGTTTTGTCATCAATGATGACTTTTTCAAAGCCGGTATGGTCCAAAGCCGGTGATAAAGCCGGGTGGATTAATTGGTTCAGAACATGAAGAGGATGAGATGGAATAATCCAATGGATAAAAATACTGGAAAAATAAAGAATATGCTCAACAGGATGCATTGATAAGCCCGACCATGGTCCGGGATTGGAATTAGCGTGGTGAACCTTGTGAACATAGCGGTAAAGTATGGGTATATGTATCAATCGATGAATGCAGTAAAAATGCAACTCACGGAACATCGGAATCAAAAGCAACATGACCACAAACAATATTGGGTTGGCTTGAAAATCCAAGTGTGGGATGAAACCATTCGCCATCATCCAAAAAGTAAGGATTTCGTAACCCGACCATATCGACAAACCACTGGCAAAACTCCACGTTAAATTATCCAAGGTTTGATTGCGAAACAAAAAAGCAGAACCATCGGTTTCTAGCCAAGATGGATTATATTTAAATTCATTTCCCTGCTTTCTTTTGACATAAAGATGAAGATGAAAAATGCCGTAGAATAGGATCATTAGCCCGGCATTACGAAGCACAATGGTGGCCATCCATCCCAATTCAAAAGTTTTCATGGTCTCTAATGGTGGGGTAAACGCCAACCAAACGACAACGCTAATGAGAAAAAAGACGAGGTTCCAAGGCAACACATAACCGGGATAGCCAAACAGCCAACGTAGAAGTTTTAATGGCTTAATTGGCCAAGCAAAAAGGGGAGCATACTTTAATTTTTCAAACGGACGCCAGTGCCCTCTCCTGTCTCTCTCGCCAAAGGAGTTTTCAGATATTTTTTTGGTGTTTGACAAAACCCACCTCACTTCTCCTGACTTCTAGAACAATAATCTATATTATAATTCTAGAGAAATTATAAACTACAAACTTCTGGTTCTCTAGTCTAATCATTATGACCCATTTATTTTTTAAGAATATGATTGATAAGGTCCACTGATTTGGACTTAATACAACAAGTCGCTAGTATTGATTGCGTTTAATTTAAATTCTAACTTATGAATAATAAACCCATTAAAACAACCCTAAACTCTCAAGAAGAAGATATGGGTACGGAAATTCGGAAAAAAGTTCTTGGTACCATTCATGTTGCGAATGCCAAAGCCAACACCACTGAATTCGATAAACCATTTCAGGATTTTATCACTGCCGGTGCTTGGGGTAGAGTTTGGGCAAGACCTCATCTTACACTTCGTGAAAAATCAATATTAACAATCGCCCTTCTTGCATCTATGGGACATGATGAAGAGCTTGAAATGCACCTTAAAGCGACAAAAAATACAGGTGCTTCAGCGCAGGATATTTCTGAAGCATTACTTCATGTTGCTGTTTATGCAGGTGTTCCTGCTGCAAATAATGCCATAAAAATAGCCAAACGAGTATACCAAGAAAATGAGTCAATTCGGGAGAAGCAGAAATGACTGCTAAAGAACAACTGCAGGGAAGTTTTTACCCGCGTGATTTTACGCGCCAGCCTCCTGCTTTTTCCCCGAGCTACAAAAGCAGCATTGCCCGGTCGCCACGTCGACCATTGATTTCAATTGGTAATACGCTTTCTGAAACAAGCGGACCAGTATTTGACCACAGAATAATTGGCAAATTAGACAACGATCTCATTTATAATTTTGCCAATCACGATGAATCTGCAATAGGCGAACGAATCATCGTAAAAGGTCGAATTCTTGACCAAGACGGCAATGGTGTTGCTGGCTCGTTGATTGAGATTTGGCAAGCGAATGCAGCTGGTCGTTACAGGCACCCCAAGGAAAAATATATAGGCCCATTGGATCCTAATTTTGGTGGTTGTGGTCGGACCATTTCTGGTCAAGATGGATACTATGAATTTCGGACTATTAAGCCTGGAGCTTATCCTTGGCCAAATGGCATGAACGACTGGCGACCCTCTCATATTCACTTTTCGATTTTTGGAAGTGGCTTTGCTCAACGATTAATTACCCAAATGTATTTTGAAGGTGATCCCTTAATCAAAATTTGCCCCATTGTGAATTCGATTCCTGATGCAGAAGCAATTGAACAACTCACTGCGAGATTGGATATGGCTAATACTATCCCCATGGACGCTCGAGCCTATCATTTTGATATCATCTTGCGAGGAAAGCGATCAACCCTTTTTGAAAATAAGTTAGAGGGAAACTAAGATGGTTTTTAATACTCGGACACATGAACACGCATCACAAACTGCCGGACCTTATGTCCATATCGGACTTGTTCCTCCAATCGCTGGATTAGATAATATGTATGACGGAAATTATCTTGGGGCTACAATGGTCAACGAAAATACACGCGGTGAACGAGTAAGGATTCGAGGTCAAATCTTTGATGGCTTTCAAACTCCCTTACTAGATGCAATTATTGAATTGTGGCAGGCAGACGCGTGTGGCATTTTCTGCTCTTCTCAAGCAAGTAGTGCAAAAAGTGATCCAAATTTTATGGGCTGGGGACGACAACCGACTTCACATGATGATGGCTCTTTTATTTTTGAAACAATCAAGCCTGGAAAGGTACCCTACAAGGATACAGGGATTTTCCAAGCCCCACATATTTGTGTTTGGATTGCTGCACGAGGTATCAATCTTGGATTACATACTCGAATGTATTTTTCAGATGAGGAGGAAGCGAATTCAACAGACCCTATTCTCAATAGCATTGAGCATCAAAGCCGAGTTGAAACCCTTACCGCAAAACTCCTAAGAACTGGAGAATATGAGTTTAATATTCATCTCCAAGGTGAACATGAAACCATTTTTTTTGATGTTTAATTCCTTACCATCGCACTATTTCTTACTGGTTAAGTCCAATTAAAATATAGAAAATCCCTGATACTCGGTCCCTGATCTCCTGTAGCAGTCGCTGACCTGATAAGCTTGGATTGTGTTTCAGACGGGCTTTGAGATATTCTTCATAGAGGGTGAGTTTTCCGGGTCAGGGGGCACGTGGCTTGTACACACCGGTGTGACCATCCCCAAATCCAGATATTGTTTGACGGTCTTGCGAGCATGGTCTTTCCGACGAGCAATCGCGCGTTTCGACAGACCTTCTACTTTCAATTGATGGAACACAAGAGTATTCTCCAAAGTTTACATAACGGTATCTCCTGGTCATTTTTGTATGATGAAAACAGGATTGCATTTACGTCAGGGTAGGACTAGTCCTGCTCATCATTATCCTAGGGATCTTTGGGATAATGGCCCTTTATTCAACCGTTAATATTGGGGGAATATACAACCGGTAGTGACAAATAGGTCAAATGGTTTGAATTCCTTCAGTCCTTCTAGATTTAGGTCTTATTCAAGCAAGAATCTTAGTTCAAATTGAATGCTCTTGGTTGACATCAAAAAAGGACTCATCTAATGTTTGATTATAGTTAATCACAAGAAAAACGAATGCTTCGGCTAAAACATGACTACAAGGAAACATATTGTTAGGAATTAGTTATTTTGTAATTACCGGAGATTTCCTAAAATATAGTCAAAAGTTCTCCAAATGTATTTAAACCCTTATAATCAGGGGCTTTTTGAGGGTTTGTTAGGTGATCCTGAAACAGAGAATCTTTTCTCTTCGGAAAAAATGCTGGGATCGTGTATTCAGTTTGAAATCGCTTTAACCAATGCACTTTATGAAACCGAATTATTGTCAGACGCAGCTCAAGATCACATTAACCAAAAACTAAAAACCTTTAAACCTAATTTCGCAAAATTGATGGAATGTGTTGCTGTTGATGGAATGGCAGTACCCGAGTTTATTCGCCAGCTTCGTAATACCATTGACCCTGTTCACCAAGATGTCTTCCACTTTGGTTCAACAAGCCAAGACTTGATTGACTCGGCATTTGTTTTAGCGCTGATTGATTATTCAAATATTTTAAACTGCCGAATCAATTCTCTTTTAAAAACGCTTGACCAGCTGCGAGACCAATTTGGTTCAACAACCTTACAAGGACGAACCCGTTATCAATCAGCAAAGCTCATTAAGTGCGAGGATAGAATTTCTTCGTGGTCTGAAATTTTGCATCACTTTCCTACCGAATTAAAGAGTAAATTTGAAAACTGCCGCACAGTACAATTTGGTGGGCCTGTTGGTAACCGTTCTGAATGGGGTGATAAGGCAAATACGATTTGTCTACTTATTGCCCAGCAATTAGGACTCAAATCTGCACCAGTCAGCTGGCAAACGAATCGCATTCCAATCGTCGGTCTAACAAACTGTTTGATCCAATTCGCTGGAGCAATCGGCAAAGTTGGGATTGATCTTTTATTGATGGCCCAAATGCAGGAAGTTGTTTTCAATCAAGGCGGGTCATCTTCAGCTATGCCTCATAAATCAAATCCAATTGGAGCCGAAACAATCGTTGCTATATCAAATTATCTTAGTTCCTTAAGCTCTGGAATAAACCATTGTCTTATCCATGAACAAGAAAGGTCAGGGTCAATGTGGACCCTTGAATGGATGATTGTTCCTCAAGTCCTGTCGTTGTCGGCAAAGTCATGTTCATTGCTAGACCACACTTTGAAAGATATTAGACAATTAGGAACAGCTGAGATTAAATGAATTGTTAGCATTTACATTTACTAAACTTCACACATTCAATTAGAACACTGGATGCTGTGGGGCGACAAGGCAACTGTGTTTATTTTGAGGTCGGTTAGTACACGCATACACCTACCTCAAATTTTACACTTTATATTGGAGTATCTTTAACTGCAATGGCATCGTTGGAGTACTTCTTGTGTCTCTTGAAAGTTGATCCGTGTTCAAGGGCAGTGCAACAGCAACACCTCATTCGTCCGCTTGATATCCCCCAACTGCTTGATTTTGAAAATATTTCCAATGAATCTCGCTGCTGACCTAATGAGCATATCGATCAACGAATGACATTCAAGAATTTGAAAAATGGACAATTCTATTTTATTGGTGGAGCCGAGGGGAATCGAACCCCTGACCTTGTCATTGCGAACGACACGCTCTCCCGACTGAGCTACGGCCCCATAAAATCACTAAAGTCAGAAATTGAAAATAATTACAATTAATAGTTGTATTCTCTCACCCTGAAACCATTGCAGAATGCAGCAGATAGTGCCTCAATCATACTTTTTCAATTTTGTTTATCAATGTTGTATTGGTTATTGGCAAAAATTTAATACTCATCACCAACGCTTAGTTTTTTCCATTATCACAATTCAGGTCGAGTTTTGAAAAGTGCTAAGCACTGACTCATATCTGGACCAGTTTCCCTTCCAGTGAGAGCTAGCCTGAGCGGCATAAAAATTTTTTTACCTCTACGATTTGAATCTTCTTTAATTAGGGTAATCCAATCGGTCCAAGTGTTTATTGTGTATGGAGGATTTGGTAGTAAACTAAAAGCCCATTGAACAAATTCTCTGTCATCCTCGCTGATTGTAGGCTTCCCGGCACCCGAAAAAATTTTCCACCACCCCGCAATATCATCTACTTTTTCTATGTTGCCTTTCAAACACTCCCATAACTCATAAGCCTCACTATCAGGCACATCAAGCTCTATGATTCTATGTTTTATGTCCTCAAAAGGAACTTTTCGAAAGTATTCGGTGGTAAGAGACCTCAGTGTCTGATTATAATATTTGGTAGAGTTTCGGTTGAAACTTTTTATGTCAAAAGTATCAATTACATCGCTTAACTTCACTTTTACTTCCACAGATTTTGAGGAACCTAGAAAAGCGAGTTGGGATATTAAAGCCATCGGCTCAATTCCTTGATTTTTGAGACAATTTAAAGATAATCCACCAATACGTTTTGATAGCGGGCCGCCATTTTCATCAGTCAGTAGCGAATGGTGCGAAAAATTTGGAATATGGCTTCCTAGTTTTCTGAACAGTTCAATCTGAGCGGCTGTATTAGTAATATGGTCCGCTCCACGAACGATATCCGTGATATGCATATCATGATCATCAACAACCGAAGCAAACGTGTAAAGGAATTGGCCATCAGCCCTAATTAATACGGGGTCTGAAACACTTGCGGTGTCTATTGAAACTTCACCTTGTATCGCATCATCCCACTGAACTCTTGTGCGCTCAAGCTTAAACCTCCAATACCCTCGGGACTGTTCCCTCATCAATTTTTTTTGCGATTCAGTCAATGTCAGGGCTTCACGGTCATACACCGGCGGTCTGCCCCTCTTTAATTGTATTTTGCGTTTGACCTCAAGCTGTTGCGGAGTTTCAAAACACTCATAAAGCAAGCCCTCTGCCATGAGATTTTGTGCGACTTCTTTATACCGTTCAATTCTGTGGGATTGTTGCTCAACGGTATCCCAGTTGAGTCCAAGCCAATCTAAATCTTCCTTGATTGCATCAATGTATTTTTGTTTTGAACGCACTGGGTCTGTGTCATCGATTCTTAAAATAAAGGTTCCCGATGTTTGACGGGTAATCAAAAAATTAAAAATTGCAGTTCGTGCGTTGCCAACATGGATTTCTCCAGTCGGTGAAGGAGCAAAGCGGGTAATTGTCATTATCAATCCATTCGGAATGTTTGTTAAATTTAATTTCGGTCTCGCCAGTGGTTGACAATAGGATAACGACGATCAAGCCATAATGCTCTTGTTGACAATCTCACACCTGGTGCCGATTGAAATCTCTTATATTCTGATGCATAAATGAGTTGTTCGATACTCTTCACCATGTCGATATCAAACCCCTTTTCAACAACCTCAGAAACTGACCTATCTTCATCAATAAGCATTTCTAGGATTCGATCTAAAATATCATATGCGGGTAGACTGTCAGTATCTTTTTGATCAGCTCTCAATTCTGCAGATGGTGGTTTTGTTAGGATGTTGTCAGGAATAACTTGACCCTCGGGACCTTTCATCCACGGACGAAAATTGCTATTTCGCCACCTTGCGACCTCAATCAGTCGCGTTTTATATAAGTCTTTTATAGGATTATAACCACCAGCCATATCACCGTAGATTGTGGTATAGCCAACTGCTGCTTCAGATTTATTGCCTGTTGTTAGTACGAGATAACCAAATTTATTTGACAAGGCCATCAATAGTAATGCTCTCATTCTTGACTGAAGATTTTCTTCAGTTGCGTCCGGTTTCCGACCTTGAAAAAGTGACTCTAGTAAGATTAATGTTTCTTCTAAAATGCCCCCCATACCAATATAAGTGAGGTCGCAACCAAGATTTGTTGCCAAGTCGTGAGCGTCTTTAGTTGAACTCTCAGAAGTAAATTCTGTGGGTAACATCACACAGTAGGTGTTTTTTGGACCGACCACATCAGTGGCAATGGTAGCTACAAATGCACTATCTATACCCCCCGAAAGACCAATTAGAACTGATGAAAAACCACTTTTCGCTAAATAATCTCTAACTCCGATGCTAATTGCATGATAATCCATTTCGATCGATGTTGGAATCAAGGACAGACTTCCTGTCTTTGCTTCCCACACATCCTGTTTCATTTCAAAATCTATAACCTCAACACATTCTTTAAAATGGGGAAGTTGTGCGGCCAAGCTTCCCCCCTTATTAAGAACAAATGACCCGCCATCAAAGACTTGATCATCCTGCCCGCCCACTAGATTAAGGTAAATCAAAGGTAATCCTGTCTCAACGACCCGACTAACCATTATGTTAATGCGTTGCTCATTCTTATTCCGGGCATAGGGAGATCCATTTGGGACGATGAGTATATCTGCTCCTGACTCTACAAGCATTTCGCACACATCGCCGTACCAAGCATCTTCACAAATCGGTGTGCCAATTTTTACATCGTTGATCTGATAAGGCCCGCAAAGAGAGCCTTGGGCAAATTCTCTGACCTCGTCAAACACTTCATTAGATGGGAGATGATACTTTTGAATAGTTGCTACAATTTGACCATTTTTGAGAATGAGATAGCAATTGTAAATTTTTTGGTCAATGGCCCACGGGCAACCAATACCTATAGCTACAGACGATTGATTCCATTTGGATAATTCTTCCATGGTAGCCATGCAGTCTCTGACAAATGCTCTTTTAGTCACTAGGTCTTGAAGTGGATATCCAGATAGAAACAGTTCTGGGAAAACCACAAAGTCAACGTTCTGACCATGTAAATTATCAACCACCGACTTAACGAGTTGAGCGTTTGCCTCAAGTGCTCCTACCGTAGGATTGATTTGAGCGATTGCGATACGAAAATTATCAGGCAAGGAATCGTTTGAAGTTTGTCATTTAAACCAAAAAATTCTGAAATTGATTATTTGGTTTAATGCTTGTGAATTGTTAGAGGTATACCAACTAATTCGGCACCCTTTTGAGTAACATAAAACTTTTTTGCGTCCTGAGCAATGAGCCCTTCTTTGATACACCGTGCTCGACAATCTGACGCATTAACAAAAGAATTCAACTTATAGTCCTTAACTGCTTGATGAATATCTCCTGTTGCAATGCGGTTTTTTCCTTGTCTGTGCAAGAGTAACGCAATCGCCAGAAATCTATTTTTCGCCGGGTCAGATGCAAATTTCCGCATTTCATCAGCAAAATTAAATTGTTCAGCAATCGTGCTTTCGGGTTGGGTTGAATTTTTGGATTGCACTGCTGAATCAAGTTGAATCAGCTGTCGTGTTAATTCCTGAACTTGAGTACGAACAAATTGTTCAGAGCCAGTTACCTTTACAACAATGCTTTGACCTTTAAAGGAGTATTTTGTTTGGTTTTCGCTCATTTTATATGAATCTGATTAGTATTTTTTCAATCAAGTTTTTGGGTATTTTCATTCGTTTTACCTCGGAACATTTTCAAGCCTCAAATAAAATTTAGAGATTAATACTTTCTTTAATCGGGTGCTAATTAAATTAGCATTATATTTTGTAACTCAATCTCTCCCGCATGAATGCGGTCATGTTTTCAAATATAAAATTTAGTAAACAAATAGTAAATTTTAATTTTTGGGTGCATTGTACCGAACTAGGCTCATTGATTCGAGTTCAAAACCCTTTCAAAATATTGGATGTGTTTAGATTCGCCCATAATGTTCTGCTCGAATCTTCAACCGAGCGGACTTATGCTTGATTAATCCAAGAGTATTGAGAAACTTTCTTTATGAATATTTGTCCAATCCCACCCAGTGAATTGAAATTCGGCCTTTGAAAGACAAATAATAGTGAGGGCTAGAATCAATTGCAGATTGTCAGTTTATAATGATCCCTATATAATTGTTGCAAAAATCGTGGAAAGGCTTTGCAATGCATAAAGTTATCAACAGGTTAAGCGTACTCGGATTCAGTGTCGTACTGCTATTCATTATTAGTTCGTATGGAATTTTATCTGAAACTCAATACACAGGGGATTTAAAAGACGGCAAGCGCCATGGATACGGGACTTTAACACTTGATAACGGTTATAGTTATGAAGGTCAATGGGTAGACGGAGAAAGGAATGGGCTAGGCAGAGAAGTTCTTCCTGATTTAAAAGTCTACAATGGTAATTTCAGAAACGGTAAACGGCATGGTAAAGGTGAAATAATCTACCCGAATGGCTACGCTTACAATGGAGATTGGGTTGATGGCAACATGACCGGAAATGGACGAGAAACTTTTCCTGAGGGTGGTACGTTTGAGGGGAGTTTTGTACTAGGTGTGAGGCAAGGTACGGGAGTCAGAGTCCTACCTAATGGTCAAGTTATTTCTGGCAATTGGGTTGACAACGAGATTAACGGACAAGGAAAGATTGCGTTTCCCAATGGTTCAATATTTGAGGGGATGTTTAAAAATGGCGTTCAAGTTAGCGGCATTTTTAAAACTGTTGACGGTAAAGTTTATGATGGCGACTGGCTGAACGGTAAAATGACTGGTCAGGGGCGAATTATCACTCCTGATGGAGCCATATACGTTGGCTCAGTTGTTGACGGGATTCAGAACGGTGAAGGGAAAATTATCTTTGCCGATAAAACATCCCTTTCAGGCATTTTTACTGATGGTACCATCAATGGAAAGGGAACATTCGTTAGCGCTAATGGTACAACTTATCTGGGCATTTGGGATGATGGGGTTCTCAATAGCTTGAACACAATCACCTATCCCGATGACAGTGTTTACACAGGAGAGATTGTTGAATTCTTACCCCATGGTTCAGGAACACTAAAGTTAAAAGATGGTACGGAACTAGTTGGAATCTGGAATGAGGGTGAAATTGAGGGCCAGGTGACGATTGCAAATTTTAAGGATGGCCAATACCGCGGTGAAATACTTGAAGGAAAACCTGAGGGCCTTGGAACATTTAATCATCAAAATGGATATTCTTATTCGGGAAGCTGGAAAAATGGACTCTATCATGGCTTGGGGACAGAAGTATATCCAGATGGTCGGGAATATGTTGGCTTGTTTCAGGATGGCAAATGGAATGGTCGGGGTGAGTTCAAGGGGCCAAGATTCAGGCTGTTGGGTGAATGGAACCTAGGCCGGGAACCTGATACGGCAATTATCTATTATGCGAATGAATCAATATATGAGGGTGAAATTCATGAGTATATCCCCCAAGGGTCGGGTCAACTCACATTCCCCAATGGGGACCAATATATTGGTAATTTTTCTGATGGTCAGCGAGATGGCCAAGGAATTTATAAATCCAGCGATAATAGTTTTCATTATGATGGCGAATGGGTCAATGGTTCAATGACTGGCGAAGCGACTATCTCGTATCCAGATGGGTTGATGTATACCGGAACACTTTTGGACGGGGCCTTTTCTGGTAAAGGTCAACTGACATATCAGAATGGTGACCGGTATGAGGGTGAATTTGCCAATAATCTTTTTGAAGGTGCAGGTGTTCTGATTAAAGGAGAAAACCAATATGAAGGAACCTGGACTAAAGGCCAGTTTGCAAAGGGGCAAGTTAAACTAAACCTTGAAAATAACGACAGTTATATCGGTGATTTTGCAAATGGCCTCTATAACGGCAATGGTATTCTTTCAAGCGGAGGCAATACCTTAGAAGGACTCTGGGAAAATGGTATTTTTGTCAACGGAACGGTGAAAATGACATTAGCTAATGGAGACTTGTACGAAGGTGAATATGCCGACAATCAATTCAATGGTCAGGGAATTCTCCTACGTGGCAATAGCGAATTAAACGGCTACTGGGTTAATGGTCAATTAGAGGGAGAAGGCAGTTTAACCTATTCAGATGGTTCCATCTTTAAAGGCGTTTTTGCCAACAGTCAGCCCCAATCAGGGACATTGACTTATCCAGACGGGAAATCATACAAGGCCGAGTTTGATACCAATGAATCCGTTTTCGTACTCGAACCAATTGAAGGATAGTTTACGGGAGTATTTTTTTTAACACAGGGAATTTTATGACTTTCGGTTCGCTCCGTATTTATCGCAATTTCCTAGTGCTTTATACTCAAATTTAGGTGATTAGCCCAAGGGTAAAGAATTTAGTTTTTGTGGATTTCTCCCACCCTGCAATTCACTCTTTCACCTTTGGTCAGCCCACCAGTTAAGTTCCGGCCTCCGCATCATTCGCCACATTCACAAGGTCAACCTACGGTCAGATACTTAAGGCCGACTTCTCCATAGATTGCATCACGAGTTCAGTAGAAAAAATTTTCCAATCACCTTGCTTGAATCCCATCTGTTGGAACCGTTCTAATTTAAGCTTATCGTTGATAAAGACGAATCGGTTCAGGTCACAGGAATTGGAAGTCTTCTAGCTCGTTGAAGATTCGCCTGAATATCTGCATTAAATACCTCAAAAGGTTGGTCTAACCGGAAAGCAAATTGCTCTGATAAGACAAGGATAATTTGTTGAAGAGTGATTGCTCAGTAAATTATCAAGGATTTTTAAAGAGTGAACAGAATAATTGAATGCAGTGTTTTAAGTTCATCAAATTTTTTGTGAATTTATTTGTTGAAAAAAATAAAAATTATGATAATTTCTCTCCCTATGGTTAGATTTTACGGTTTGCAAAAATTACTAGGTGATGGACAAGTCCTCCTACTTCTAGTTCGCCTCTGAGCGTACCATTAAATGGTGCACTCGCTCAGGGGATAATTTGCACCGACTTTCCAAAAATCAAACTTTAAAGGACTTTTCCAATGAAACAGAACACTCCCCAAGCAATGGATGATTTGCTGATATTTGATACAACTCTCAGAGATGGTGAGCAATCTCCCGGAGCCACTATGACTCTGGAAAATAAAATTAACATTGCTCGACTGCTTGATGAAATGGGTGTTGACATTATTGAAGCTGGTTTTCCTATAGCCTCAGAAGGCGATTTTACTGCCGTTTCAACGATTGCTGGGATTATTGATAATGCCGTTGTGTGCGGTTTGGCCCGTTCATCACTGGGTGATATTCATCGGGCAGGCAATGCCTTAAAACAAGCTAAAATGAGTCGGATTCACACATTTATCTCAACTTCTGACTTGCACATGCAGTATAAGCTTCAAATGACCCGTGATCAGGTTCTTGAGGCCATTTATAAATCGATTAATACAGCTCTTGAATATACCGACGACGTTCAGTGGTCGCCTGAAGATGGGACGCGCACCGAACACAATTTTTTATGTCAAGCAGTGGCTACGGCAATTGAGGCCGGAGCGACAACAATTAATATCCCGGATACCGTGGGATTCACCATTCCGAATGAAAGTGCTGCCATTATAACCATGCTCAAAGAACGCATTCAAGGGATTAATGATGTTGTGATATCAACACATTGCCATAATGACCTGGGAATGGCCGTCGCCAACTCCTTGGCAGCAGTCATGGCAGGTGCTAGGCAAGTTGAATGTACAGTCAATGGACTTGGCGAACGTGCGGGCAATGCCGCGATGGAAGAGATCGTTATGGCCACTCGTGTTCGCAGTGATTCACTGCCCTACCGAACACGCATCGATTCAACGAAGATAATACCGGTCAGCCGTATGGTTTCTGATGCCACGAGCTTTCCCGTACAATTCAACAAGGCCATCGTTGGCAAAAATGCCTTTGCCCATGAAGCCGGAATTCACCAGGATGGCATGATCAAACATTCCGGGACCTATGAAATCATGCGCCCGACAGATGTCGGATTAAGTGAATCGAATTTGGTTCTTGGCAAACATTCTGGACGTGCCGCAGTCAAAAAGCGGTTGAATGAACTGGGCTATGACATTGGCGATAACAGGATCAATGATTTTTTTATTAAATTTAAACATCTCGCCGACCGAAAACGTGAAATCTACGATGGCGATTTAGTTACAATGATGCGCGAAACCTCAAGCGATAACACAGAAGATTTTCTGCAGGTAAAATTCCTTAAAGTTATTTGTGGTTCTGAGTCTCCGCAAACTGCTGAATTACATTTAGATGTCGGGGGTATTCATCATCGTGTTGAGGCTAACGGAGATGGTCCAGTGGATGCCGCCTTTAGAGCCGTGTCAAAAGTATTTTCGCATGAAGCCAAACTCAAATTATATCAGGTGAGTGCAGTAACCCAAGGCACTGACGCACAAGCTACTGTAACGGTTCGATTAGAAGAGAATGGAGTTATTGCAGTCGGTCAGTCCGCTGATACAGACACCGTTTTTGCTTCGTTAAAAGCATATTTGTCAGCTTTGAACAACTTAATCAGGCAACGCAACGCTAAGCAAATTTATCAAAAGACCTCACCCTCTCATGCTTGAAAAAGACCTTCAATAACGATACTTTGTAAAAGGGTTGGCTGTAAAAAACCTATCAACTAAGGCGACCTGTTTGCCGAAGCTTAAATTGGGTTTTGTGGTAATATAAAGGAATAAATTCTTATGCTAAATATGCTGGGTTCATGGTTTTCTCATGACATGGCAATAGATCTCGGCACAGCAAATACCTTGGTTCATATAAAAGGTGATGGCGTCGTGGTAGATGAGCCCTCTGTCGTTGCCTTCCAAATTCAGAACGGACGGCGCAAACTTTTGGCCATTGGCAATGAAGCTAAAATGATGCAGGGGCGAACCCCGAGCTCAATTCAGGTTATTCGACCCTTGCGTGATGGCGTCATAGCCGATTTTGAAGTTGCCGAAGCGATGATTAAATACTTCATCAACAAAGTTCATAATCGACGTGCTTGGGCTAAACCAAGGGTTCTTGTCTGTGTACCTCAAGGTGCAACTCCGGTCGAAAAAAGAGCCATTCGCCAATCAGTTTTATCAGCTGGTGCTCGTCAAGCAGGACTAATTGCCGAACCTATTGCGGCCGCGCTCGGTGTCGGACTCGACTTTTTAAGTCCGGGTGGGAACATGATTATTGATATTGGTGGCGGTACCACCGAAGTTGCGGTACTCTCATTAGGTGATATCGTCTACGCCAAATCAATTCGTGTTGGTGGTGATACTTTCGACTCTGCCATCGTTGGTTATGTCCTTGAAAAACTCAATACACACATTGGCGTAACGACGGCTGAAAAAATTAAAAAAACTATTGGGATAGCCAAAGTTCCTGATGACAATGAAGGACAAACAGTGAAATTCCAAGGGCGTGCGAATGAAGGTGGGTACCCCCAATCAGTTGTTATTTCGCAAAAGATGATTGCTCAAGCACTCCAAGGACCGATTGAGCAAATTCGACAGGCAGTTACGCAAGCATTGCTATTGACCACTCCTGATTTAGCCAGCGATTTATACGAATCCGGAATTATTATCTCGGGAGGTGGGGCTTTGTTACAAGATATTGATATTGTCATTCATCAGCATACCAATCTCAGAGCAACAGTCGCCGAAGAACCACTCAAGTGCGTTGTAAATGGTACAGGTTTTGCCTTGTCTAAAGAACAGCAGTTTCGTTCAATAATTGATTACAGTAGCTAGGCAATTGACGCGAAATTCACAATATAATGAAGTAGGAGAAGAGCTCGAAACATATAAGCGGCCACTCAAGAGACTTTTTGTGATTATATTGGTCGCCGCTCTAATTGGCATCTTTATTTTTTGGCGGCTTGAAGGTTCACGTGCTGAAAAACTCCGCTCAGATGCCATTGATTTATTAATACCTTCAATTGAGTTGGGTCAAATTCCTAGTGATATGTATTTTGCTACAATTCGATTCTTCCAAGACATGTCGAGATATCGTGATTCGCAAGCAACCATAACCTCTTTACAAAGTGATTTAAAACGCTGGCAGACTTATGCCTTGAGCTTGGAAGAAGAAAATACCATGCTGAGGAAGTTCGTAAATTTTTCTCCTACAGTTGATTTTCCGACAATCTCAGCGAGTGTATTGGCTGATACGACTTCACCTTTTAGCCACTCAGTATTGTTATCATCGGGCACTGAAAATGGGGTTATGGTCGGTCTGCCAGCTACGGATGGAGTAGGAATAGTAGGACGGGTTACCAATGCCTCCCGAAACTCATCTCGACTATTGTTAATCACTGACTCATCAAGCCGTATTCCAGTTCGTGTTCTTCCCTCTGGTAATCGTGGTATTGTCCATGGCGATAATACCTCTTTACCGCAGATTGACCTCATTAACACGAGTGCCGATATTGAGGCCGGTGATCAAATCATGACGAATGGAGATGGGGGAGTATTTCCACCAGACCTTGCTGTAGGTACTGTCATGAAAGGCTCAGATGGAAAGCTCAGGGTTATACTTTCAGCAGACCTTTTAAACCTGCAAAATGTGAGTCTGATCATCAAGGAGCAAGCCGTTATAGAAGAGCAAAGCGCCGAAATAGTTCTCAATCCAGAAACAACAAATCCCGCGGGAGCCCCTTAATTGACCAAACATCAACTTATTAGGGGTATTTACACTTTCATTTTCTTTACTCTCTGTATCGGCTATATCCTCTTTGTACTCAACCCTCAAGGAGTATCTGCGGCATCAACATTCCAGTTTGACTTTCTCTTTTGCTTTGCAGCATCATGGATTCTTCGCAAACCCTATTTAGTACCCACCCTGCTCCTCGTTGCTATTTGGTTTTTGCAGGATATCTTATACGGATTACCATTAGGTCTTTGGGCAGCAATCGCTGTCGCCGCTTTGGAATTTCTGCGGCAAATGTTTGGCGTGATTCGCTATCGCTCTTTCCTTGCCGAATGGAGTTTGTTCTGTGCCACCTACTTGGCAGCAAACCTATTCCACTATTTCATTTTTCTACTGATTTTATCTTCACGACCACCACTCAACGAAATTTTAGTACTTGTTGGTTTCACAATTCTTGTTTATCCCTTTACGGTTATCGCCACCAACCTAGTTTTTAGAATGTATAAAGTAACTCTATCTCCCAGTCAGTAGTGATAGTCGTTTCTATGTCTCGTCTCGAAAAAATGTCTTCAAATTCTGCCCGCAAACTTTCAAGAAGAGTTCTCTTGCTTGGTGCAGCGCAACTTATTATTGCCGGTGTCATCGGCCGCCGCATAGTTTATCTTCAGGCTATTGATCAAAAGTATTACACTGACCAAGCAGAAGCGAATCGTATTTCCTACGGCTTAATCCTGCCAGAACGAGGTCTGATTGTTGATCGCAATGGCGTAGTGCTTGCTAAAAACATTCAAGAATATTGGGCCTCTTTGATTCCTGAAGAGGCCAATAATGTACAACAAACTCTCGCTAATTTTTCCCAAATTATTCATTTAAGTGAAGAGGATACTAACGGTATACTCCAGAAAGTTCGCAGCAATTTACCCTTTATTCCCGTTCTTTTAGCTGATAAACTATCGTGGAAACAAGTTGCCGAGATCTCTGTCAATGGCCCCGCTTTAGGCGGTGTCAACGTTGAGTTTGCAAATCAAAGATATTACCCTCTAGGCAAAATATTTAGCCACATTATCGGCTATGTCGGTTTAGTTTCACAGCAGGAACTTTCAACTAATCAGGAGGCAAAAGCACTCTATGTTCATCCTAAGTTCAAGATCGGCAAGACTGGAATTGAGAAATCCTTAGAGGGGGAACTGAGAGGTCAACCAGGGCATGTGAAGTATGAGGTTAATGTCCATGGCCGAAAAATCAGAGAGCTTGATATTCAGCCCAATGAAGCAGGGCAAAATATCCAGTTAACTTTGGACCATACGCTTCAAGAATATACGTTCTCACGTTTGGGGACTGAGGTTGGGTCCGCTATCATAATGGATCTAGAGAAAGGAGATATTCTTGCCCTCGTATCGACCCCTTCGTTCAACCCCAATTTATTCGTCCAAGGAATTACTCAAGACGAATATCGCAACTATCTCAATCATGAACATTACCCATTATTTGACCGAGCATCAGGTGGACAATATCCCCCAGGTTCAATCTTTAAAATGATTACTGCCCTAGCAGGCTTACATGCGGGGGTCATTACTCCAGAGGAAACGGTATTTTGTAATGGCTCATTTGATTTTTATGATAAAAAGATATTCTGCTGGAAAAAACAAGGTCATGGTGTCACCAATTTGCATAAGAGTATCAGTGAGTCCTGTGATGTTTATTATTATGAATTAGCCTTACAAGTGGGTATTAAACAAATCGCGGCAATGGCCGAGCGCTTTGGCTTGGGGCAGACTTTTGATTTACCTCTTCCTAATGTTTCTCCCGGCTTAGTTCCTAATCAGGATTGGAAGTTTTCTCGAACTGGTGAGCGTTGGGTCGCGGGAGATACTATTAATGCGTCCATCGGTCAGGGATTTGTATTAAGTTCGGTTCTCCAGCTTGGTGTCATGGTTGCTCGTCTAGTATCCGGCCTTAAGATTAACCCTCGATTGATCCGGTCATTGGGAGGAAATGACCTCCCAGCTCCTGATTGGGAACCAATTGGTCTCAACCAATCCCACCTTAAACTTGTTACAGATGGATTTGACTCCGCGGTCAATGACAAACTTGGAACGGCCTTTCGTTCCCGGATTATTGATCCGAATTTTCGAATCGCTGGTAAAACTGCAACGAGTCAAGTCAAAAGAATTGATACACAATTACGAGAACAAGGTTTGCAAAATGAAAACATACCTAGAGAAAGCCGTGACCATTCCTTGTTTGTTGGATTTGGTCCGGTCGAAGAACCAAAATATGTTGCCGCGGTAATTATCGAACATGGTGGAAGTGGTTCTAGAGTTGCCGCGCCCATAGCTCGTGATCTTCTCGCGTTTACCCATTATGGTGGAATGCCCTCAATTGATGCATATCCGAGCGACGTTCGAAGTGAGGTGATTGAACTCAGGAAAAATATGGATATTCGACGACAACAGGAACCGTCAGATGAAAGACCAAATGTATGACCTTCGTTCAGTTTAATCCGCATCCATCTCTTACCTTTTGGGAAAAAATAAAGTATTTTGACTTTATTCTTATCACCCTTACCGCTATCCTTGCCGCCATAGGCTTTATTATCTTATATTCTGTTGGTCAAGGTGACCCGAAACCTTGGGTCATTCCGCAACTTTTCAAATGTCTCTTCGGATTATTACTTCTGTTTGGAATAGCCTTTACTCCCTTATCTTTTTGGCAACGAGTTGCGTACCCACTTTATTTTTTTAGTATTGGCCTCCTCATTCTTGTTGAATTAATCGGATTACAAGCAATGGGTGCTAAACGTTGGATTGACATTGGTTTTTTTACCCTGCAACCCTCCGAGTTGGTTAAATTAACCTGTATCATTGCCCTAGCCAATTATTATTGTCGGATTGACCTCAGAGAAATATCTAATCCTCTCCAGCTTATCGTTCCGTTGGGAATCTTACTTGTACCTGTGTTACTGGTTCTAACTCAACCCGATTTAGGAACCTCCTTTCTCATTTTAATTGGAGGCGGAATCGTGCTGTTTGTTGCTGGAGTCAGTATTTACTATTTCATTGGGCTTCTGATTGTATTGGTCAGCGGCGTAGCAATTGTATTAATCAGCCGTGGTACAGCATGGCAGTTATTGAAAGATTATCAGTATAAACGGATTGATATTTATCTTAATCCAGATTTGGACCCTTTAGGTGCAGGTTATCATATCACACAGTCATTAATTGCGATCGGATCTGGAGGAATTGATGGAAAGGGACTTCTCAATGGCACTCAAAGTCAATTAAAATTTTTACCAGAAATCCATACTGATTTTGCCTTTACTGTTCTTGCCGAAGAACTTGGCCTCGTCTGGAGTTTGATTGTCCTCATTTTATTTTTTGCCCTAGTCGTCGTTTTGTTATACTACGCATATGTCAATTTAAACCGGTTCGGTTGTTTGATACTGTCGGGAATAGCAGGATTATTGTTTTTATATTTTTCAACAAACATTGGAATGGTAACGGGACTTCTTCCGGTTGTCGGAGTTCCATTACCCCTTATTTCTTATGGCGGCTCATCATTATTAACAATTATGATTGCCCTTGGCATTGCGCAAAGTGCGATCATTCATGATCCTAAAAGGCTTGAAACATGAAGCCCAAGGTCTTGTTTGCATCTAACGTGATTAATCAATCGGAATGGCTTGAATGGCTGACAAAAGCCTTTCGGGAAGTTGACCTTGAGGTTTCATTAGTTACTCAGGCAGATAAACCCGCTTCGCTTGATTACATTATCACCTCTCCATGCAGTAAGATTCAGGATTATTCACCCTATACTAACCTCAGAGCTGTATTCAACCTTTGGGCCGGAGTGGAGAATATTATTCATAACTCAACAATACAATGTCCCTTGGTGCGCATGAATGATCCAGGTATGGTTGAGGGAATGGTTGAGTGGGTAACGGCTCAAGTATTACGTCACCATTTGAATATGGATATTCACATCACTAATGCTGATGGCAAGTGGCTTAAGGATGCTCTACCTCCTCTAGCACGGAGCCGAACGGTTGGAATTCTTGGTCTTGGAGTACTTGGTTCTGCTTGTGCTGAAAAGCTCTCACAATTCAATTTTAATGTCATGGGCTGGAGCCGTACACCCAAAGACTTGCCCAATATAGTTACGCAAACAAGTGACGAAGGACTGAGGTCAATCCTCGGCATGTCAGATTTTCTTGTTTTATTAATACCTTTAACACCACGCACAGAAAATATTATTAATGAAGAAACACTGGGTTATTGCAAAAGGGGTTTAGTTCTCATCAACAGCGGTCGTGGTGGATTAATTGACGAGAAAGCGTTACTTAAAGCTCTTGACCAAGGTCAATTATCACATGCGACTTTGGATGTATTCAAGCAAGAGCCTCTACCCTTAGATCATCCGTTTTGGAAACATAAAAAAGTCTCAATTTGGCCTCATATCTCATCCGAAACCCGTCCGCAAACGGGCTCTCTATCAATCGCTGAAAATATTGTTCGAGATCTCAAAGGTATCGGCATGCAGAATATAGTCAATTTTACCCAAGGGTATTAGATTATCTTCCAATACAGAGATCAGTTTTGTGTACATTTTGGGTTATGATTGAATTGACCTTTCCGCCAATTAATGGTTTATTATGATGCTTGAAGAATATAAATTGGCTGATGCCAATGGCGTACTTGAATAGTCGTATTTGAAAGTTTGGAACAGGAGATAACTGCATGCGAGTTTGGAATTTTATTTCTCAATATTCACTTCTATTAATAGGAGGTGCTTTTATCGCGCTTATCTGGGCCAATATCGACCCAAACTCTTACCATCAGATTGTTGATTTTGTCTTGTTGAAAGAAAGTCTTGTTGGCAAGCTCTATGGTGATGACCCTGGGTTATTTAGTCGTAAACTGACCTTCCACTATTTAGTCAATGATATATTAATGGCCTTCTTCTTTGCTGTCGCTGGTAAGGAAGTATGGGAAGCGGTCGCTCTCAAAAACGGCTCGCTGAGAGGTAAAAAAGCAATTACTCCCTTATTTGCTACAGCAGGAGGAATGATTGGCCCAGTCATTACTTATCTTGGAATTGCTTGGTTATTAGGTTCAGAAACCTATTCGGCTGTCGCCAATGGCTGGGCGATCCCGACAGCAACCGATATAGCTTTTTCTTACCTCATTGGCCGAGTCATATTTGGCGCGGGGCACCCTGCGGTCAGATTCCTACTGCTATTAGCAATAGCCGATGACGCCGCTGGATTAATCATTATTGCTGTATTTTATCCAACTGGCGAGCTCGCACTAGAATGGTTGTTGCTATCATTATCGGCCGTGATTTTAGTGTATATTCTGTTTAACTGGTTACCCAACCACCTTGACAAAAAAGAAGGGAGCACTGCCCGAACTAAGTTTGTTTATCAAACTTTTTCATACTGGCCATATTTAGTTGCCGGTATTATTTCTTGGTTGGGGTTTCAAGAGGCTGGATTGCATCCAGCGCTTGGCCTTTTACCTATCATTCCTGCAATTCCTCATGCCGAAACAACTCTAGGAATGTTTGCCGATGGCGAGAAGAAATTTCCTGATCTGCTAAATCGAGCTGAGCATGACCTTAAATTCCCGATTGAATTCATCCTGTTTTTGTTTGGTTTTGCCAACGCAGGGGTGGAATTTTCTTCGATCGGAACACCGACCTACTTAGTTTTGTTAGGGTTGCTCGTCGGCAAGCCTATTGGAATATTTATCTTTGGATGGCTCGGTGCCAATGTATTTAAATTTGGAATACCTGACAGTATGACTTTGAGCGATATTTTGATTATTGGTTTCGTGGCGGGAATTGGATTTACGGTATCTTTATTTGTTGCTGCCGTTGCTTTTGCACCAGGCGAAGTCCAAGATGCTGCGAAAATGGGGGCTTTAATTAGTCTAGCGGGAGCGCCGATTGCAATCGGGGTGAGTCGCTTTTTCAAGGTGAAGAAAATTGATCATTTTCAAACTGATCTACACTCGCATTAATTCTTCGCAAAATGATGCATAAAGTTGTCATTGAACGACAGATTTTTTCGAATGACCGACCGTTTGGCTTGATCGCCGGGCCCTGTCAAATAGAGAGTTTGGGGCATTCTCTAAAGATAGCTCGTGCATTAACATCCCTTAGTCAAAGTTTAGGCATTAAATTTGTGTTTAAGTCTTCGTATGATAAGGCCAATCGTACCTCGCTCACTGGCATACGAGGGCCAGGAATAATGAAAGGACTTGAGATACTGGCCGAGGTAAAAAAAGAGGTTAATTGCCCTGTAATCACTGATGTTCATACTGCGGAACAGTGCGCAATTGCTGCTGAATATGTTGATATGCTTCAAATCCCGGCATTTTTATGTCGACAAACAGATTTATTAATTGCCGCAGGTCAAACTGGACTACCAGTTAATGTAAAGAAGGGCCAATTTATGGCTCCTTGGGATATGACCCCGGTGATTGAGAAAATAGCGAGCACAGGCAATCAGGACATCCTTTTATGTGAACGAGGCACAGTTTTCGGATACAACAACCTAATCAGCGATATGCGTAGTTTACCGATTTTAGCGGCTACAGGTTATCCAGTTATCATTGATGCCACGCATTCGGTCCAATTGCCAGGCGGTCAGGGATCAAGTTCTGGCGGTCAAAGAGAGTATGCCCAAGTTATCGCTCGAGCAAGTGTAGCGGTAGGAGTTGCAGGAGTTTTTTTAGAGGTTCATGAGAATCCCGATCAAGCCCCGAGCGATGGACCAAATATGCTTTGTTTAGATGAACTTGAAGATGTACTCGTCACCCTCATCAAAATTGATCACGTAACAAAATCCGATTCCAGATTCAAGCAATAAATCAATGTCAACTGACCACCCTCCTTCCGGCTGGGATAGTTTAAACGCCCCCCTAATTAAACAAACAGGGTTTAGAGAATACGACTGTCGCTGGCGCTTTCCCGAAGATATCAATTTACGCGGATTTGTCAGAGTTGGTATGGCTCTTGGCACTCAAGCCCAAAACCTCAATCAGGGCTGCGAGATTATTGTCGGAAATGATTTTCGTTCTTATTCTCTTACCATCAAACATGCATTTGTGATTGGTTTGATTGCCTCGGGTATGAAGGTTGTAGATATTGGTACAGTCATTTCCCCGATGGCATATTACGCTAGAACTCGGCTCAGTATTTCCTGCGTTGGTATGGTGACAGCTTCTCACAATCCTAATGGCTGGACCGGAATTAAAACTGGTTTTGCACCTCCCTTTACACATTCACCCGAAGAAATGGCCCAGCTGAAAAAAATAATCCTAGAAAACAAAGAAGAAGAACGGGAGGGAGGGCAATATACTACATATGACGGGATTGCAGCAGACTATCTTGCTCATTTAAGTGAAGGAAATAAACTATCTCGAAAACTCAAAGTGGTGTGTGCAACAGGCAACGGAACCGCATCGCAATTTGCTCCTAAATTCCTACAAAATATTGGTGCCGAAGTAATCCACTTACACACAGACCCTGACTGGACTTTCCCCAATTACAATCCCAACCCCGAATCTCTTTTAATGCTGAATGATATGAAGCGAATGGTCAAAGAATCACAGGCAGACCTCGCGATAGGAATTGATGGGGACGGTGACCGGTTAGGCATAGTCGATGATGAATGTGAAGAAATCTTTTCTGACAAACTTGGGCTCATTTATGCTCGGAATTTGGCTAAAAAATGTCCCAATTCTAAATTTATTGTTGATGTTAAATCGACGGGGGCCTTTGAAAGAGATCCTGTACTTAAGGAATTCGGCACCACCGTTGAGTATTGGAAAACTGGTCATAGCTACATGCGGCGTAAAACACATGAAGCAGAAGCAATTTTAGGGATTGAAAAATCTGGTCATTTTTATTTCTCACCTCCCGTAGGCGATGGCTTTGATTGCGGTCTGCAAGCAACACTCCAAATCCTGAAAATATTGGATCAATTTCCTTCACTTAAACTTTCTGACTTGAAAAAAGAACTTCCAAAAACGTGGCTATCGCCGACGATGTCACCCTACTGTGGTGATGAAGTAAAGTATCCCATTATCACAAAATTGACTGATAAATTTTTCCACATGTTTCGTAAAAAGGAACAAATCTTGGGACAGAATATTGATCATGTATTGACAATTAACGGCATTCGACTTGTGCTTGAAGATGGTTCTTGGTTTTTGCTGAGAGCGTCTTCAAATACTCCTAATCTCGTTGTCGTATGTGAAAGCACCCAAAGCCAACACCATCTACATAATCTCTTTGACTTTATTCGTACACATCTCAACCAAGAACCCGAAATTGGCGACTTTGACCAAGCGATATAGAATCCATTGACTGTTGAATTATTTGAGTGATATTGCATAAGGTGTTTGGAATCGGAAAAGAGGGTTTTTATTTTCAATTATTCTTGGGAAAATGAATAAAAGTATCCAACTTAAAGTTGAAGTTTTAACACAATTAGATTAAATCCCAATTATTCACAGGGATACCAAGTCACTAGCATTAATAGACATCCCTCCCCTTGCACCATTGGGGTGTAGCCAAGCGGTAAGGCAGCGGGTTTTGATCCCGTCATTCGTAGGTTCGAATCCTACCACCCCAGCCATTCCTGCTCTCCAACTCTTTCAGGGCATTCTATACACATGGAGCAGATAATTTATCCGCCCCAATTGAGTTATCATTACTCAGGGAGAGTTTCAACCTCACAACAGGATGAAAAACATTCAGAAATTGATATTTTTTATTCAGGAGCGAGTACAAATTGAGGAACAACAACCTCCCATTCATTGTAGTAGATATGTTTCTGATGAATTGATTCCGAATCATCTCGTCGCCAAGTCAGAATTGCATAGACAGATGCTGAGTGAATACGCATTCCATCTGGCAGTTTGAACGATTTAGCAAAACGTCCGACGATTTTATTTTCATAATTCTGAATATCCCAATACCCTTTTTTGGACTGCTGTATGTGAAGCCGTTCGCCAGTCGAAAGATTTGTGATATTCTGGTGAACTCCTTTCTGCTTAATTCTTCCAGCAAAACTTAAATCGATTTCGTTCAATTTGGCTATTTTGTTTAAACGTTTTGCTTCGTTTGGAATTGGCGATATCTCATGAGCTTCTTGCCAATTAGTCGCCGGAATTTTAGCGAGCTCTTTGAGGGTTAGCTTACTTTTCCTTTTCTTAGCCAAGGTCAGGGTTTTTCTTGCTCTTGTCATGCTGACATAGTACAATCGCCGTTCGGCCTCGGAGAGTTGGTTGACATGCCCTTTTATCCAGCCATTATCTAGTATTGCGACATGATCAAATTCCAGACCTTTCGCTCTGTGGGCCGTAAGTAATAACAATCCTCTCTGACGCCTTTTAATATCGCGTCCCCACTCAACTAACCAATCTAGAAAATGAATAGTATATATTTTCTTGCCCTGTAATTCATAATGATATTCTTCCAGCGCTTGTTTGAGGAGATCAAAACCACCATCAGAGCGGCTATTAATCCACTTCTTCACGACTTGTGAATCAATTGCTGGTGATTGATAGTTCTTCATCCATTTATATAATTGTTGAGTCTGACGCATTCTCCAGAAGCCCTGCAGTTCAGTATTCGCTCTTTGCACCGGAATCTTGTACATATCACAAATGGCATAGGCAGGCTCCAACAGATCCCATTGACGGGCAATAATTGCACACCGCTTCCAGTCCCAATCAGGATCTAGTTGTTTTAAGCGTAGAAACTCTGAAATGACTCTATATGCTTGCTGAATTGGATGTGCTTCAACTTCTAAAATTTGGACTCTTCCTTGAACTATCGAATCTAGTTTTTTCCACTCACCACCATCTGGTTCCTTTTTGCGGTCGCGGTTGATCGTGATTGGATTATTTTTTTTCATGCGATTCTGGGCGGGCTTAATCATTGCATTTGAAGCTTCAATGATGTTTTTTGTCGAGCGATAGTTTTCAATGAGAAAAGAAGGAGTGGCCTCGTAGTCTTGTTCAAAACGCCTGATATATTCAACCGATGCCCCATTAAATTCATAGATGTTCTGGTCATCATCGCCAACAGCAAACATAGTCAGTTTGCTATCCTTGTCTTGGGACGACAGACCAGCCAATGCGGCAATCAAATTATACTGTTCTAGGGTAATATCCTGATATTCATCAACAAAAATCCAACGAAAACCAGCAAGAATGCGTTCACGTTGTTCATCAATTTCTTCAGGTAATAAGCCATCGTATCCTTTCAGGAGTGTTGTAGCTTCAACAAGTACCTCGTTAAATTGTTTGGAATTCGGGTCTTCATCTTGGTTACTAAAACAATGTCCGGTTAGCCGCATAGCCAAGCCATGACAAGTCATAACCGTTACCCGTTTGGCATCATTGCCAATGAGCGCCAAAAGTCGTTGCCGAATTTCTACTGCGGCATGGCGATTAAATGCAAGCGCTATTATTCCTCTTGGTTTCTGACCATTCACCCGAATAAGCCAAGCAATCCGATGGACAAGCACCCGTGTTTTGCCTGACCCTGGTCCTGCCAAAACCAGAGTGTTTTTTTCACCCTTTTGACAGACGATTCTTTTTTGAATTGGGTTGTTGAGGCTCTCAACGATTGCATACCATGATTCTGGTGTGGTCAAGAGTTGTATTTCATTCTTTTTGTCTTGCATCCAGCGATTAAGAAATTGTTCTTCTGGTATTGAGAAATAATCACGGGAAAAGTGCAAGGCCTGGCGGATGTCTATCAGTCCGAGCTGAGCAAACTCAGCCATGATATGGATTTGCATTGTTTGATTGTTGTAGTGCAACTCAAGTGGTTTGAAATCAATACTTGAAAACCCTCGTTTATAATCTTCGTCCAAGACAATTTTCATGGCCGGTCGAAACACAGCAAGCCCTTTGTTAAGACGAATAACTTCCTGTTCATGTAACCAGAGCAAAGCGCGGTCCAGTAGTTTGGAGATATTTCTAGATTCGCTTTTTATAACGAGGTCGGAATCTAAAGCCTTATACAAGTTACCAAACGTTGTTTCCGCAAGGAGATCTACTCCTTTTTGTTTTGGTTCAAGACGACTTATCCAATGATCAAGTAAAACGGTCGCTGCATTGCGCCTACGTGTCGCATTTCTTTCTAAAGCATCCCATTCTCTATGGAGGGTGATATTGACTCTTTCAGCATCAAGTTTTCTGACAGCCAAGCTACCAGGTAAGCCATCATGTTCACCTCGGCCATCATTGGCAATACCTCTTAAAATACGTGATAACCTTTCGGGGTGGACACCGTCTAGACCATCATCTTTGAGTTGCTGTGAAGCGTGTCTTAGATGAAGACGAGATGTCTCGCCTCTGTCCAAATCCGGAGCAAGTTCTCGCATCGCACTGATTAATGATTGTTCAACCTCCATACTATTAATGAGTTGTTTCTCAGAAGACCGTTGCACCCCCTTCTTTATATACGCAGTCAGAATCGTTTCGTTGGTAGCTATACCGTAACTTTCCAGTTGTGCTAAAGCCCACCTGAGCTTGTCAGGGGATAATCCTGAAACGTTCATCAGGTCATCGGTAGAAATCCCCTGATCTGCTGGTGCTTCAATTATTTCTTGGACAATATTTATGAGGCTACCGCGATGCTTGTTAGTAATGTTCTTAGTTTCCAATTTCTTGTACGCTTCTTCTATGGAGTGGACACGCAAAGAGGATGGAAAGACCTGAACGCGATTTTCCAAGCGTTGCAAGAGTTTAGATTCTTCTAGCCACGATATCGCTGTTCTTACTCGTGTGGCATCAGTGTTTGTATCACGCTCAATTTCACCTTCGCTATCATTTTCAAGAATCTCACCAGCGGTAACTTCAACCGTGTAATCTACTCTTTTTTTATTCAGACTACGTATTGCTCTCAGTACCCCGTGAATGTCTTTTCGCGTGAGCCTTGAATATCGTGACAAGCTGAATTGATTCTCCACATCTTCTTTGGAAAAGAGCAGTACGCAACGAGCTTCTTTGCCATCCCTACCTGCTCGTCCAGCTTCTTGTAAATAGTTTTCGAGTGATCCAGGAATATCGGCATGAATGACTAAACGTACATCGGGCTTATCGATGCCCATTCCAAAGGCATTTGTCGCAGTAATTGTCTTTAATTGGCCATTGATAAATTGAGCTTGAACGTCCTTCTTCTTTTCAGGTGTCAGCATTGAGTGAAAATAATCACTTGATACTCCATGCTGTTTAAGAAAATGAGCAATTTCCTCTGCTTTCTTACGGGTTGCACAATAGACAATCGCACCCCCGTCAAGTTCAGAAGGCAAATGTAAATCAAGGATTTGAAGAATGTCCGTAAATTTATTCCCTCCTGTCGATTTAACGACAGCAAAGTGAAGATTATCGCGTTCTGACCCTCCATCAAAAAATTTTAAATCAATTTTGAGCTCATTCTGAAAATACCTCTTAATATCTTGGGCCACATCAGGTTTGGCAGTAGCCGTTAGACATAAAACAGGCGGAATCGGCTCTTCTCCGGCGTGGTGACCAATAAATCTCCCAACATATCTGTAATCTGGTCGAAAATCGTGTCCCCAGCGTGATAAGCAATGTGCCTCATCAATCACCCATCCACCGATTACGCGTTGCTTAATGGCCTTCACCAACGATGCTGAACGGAGCTGCTCAGGTGAAATCAGCACGATACCGGCATCACCAAGCCGTATACGCTCAAGTGCATCCGCTCGTTCTGGTATAGAAAGCATGCCATTGACGGTGACACAGCAATCAATATTTTTTTCCTTTAAACCACTCACCTGATCTGCCATCAGAGCAACCAGAGGCGAAATGACTACCGTCAACGAGCCGGAGTTATAGTACCGAGATAGTGCTGGAACTTGATAGCACAGGGATTTTCCTGTCCCCGTGGGAAGAATTCCAAACACATGCTCTTTGGCCATTACGGCTTCAACAATTGCCTGTTGCATTGGTTGATTATCGTGGGTCACTGGTTTTGGACGATAGCTGTCAAATCCAAACCAGCGTGTTAATACTTTTACCGCATTATGATGTTCACGACACCAACGACACCCTAAATCATTACATGCGGTATCTCTTAATTGCTCGACAATGCGCCTCGCTTGAGGAAACTGATGTCGGACCCAATTCGCTAGTACAGAATTACCACCCGCAACAGATAGCCATGCCAAAGCATAGGCCAGCTCCCAACCCTGACGATAAATATTCTGAGTGAGCGTTGCTGCATAAGTGTCACATGTTTTACCCGCAAATAAATTATTAAGGCAATTTACAGCTTCACCAAACGATGGTCGCCTAGCTTTTCGAAATTGCGTAAAGAACCAATCAAGTGCTTTATCTTTACCATCTGGAGTTAGAACACATAGTAAATGCCATGCCGTGAGGAGGTCGCTTGAAGTTGAGGCAAGTTTCTGGCGTTGTTCCTCAAAAACTTGGATTGCTAGTTTTGCGTCAAGGACTGGATTATTGCGTTGTCCATGTTTGATTGTTCCATCATGATAATCCTTGATTAAACTATGATAAGGATTTTGTGGAAATGCCAGTGGGTTGAGACGGAGCGTATCAATCACTGGGAGATTAAAAATTTTTAAACTTGGATTAGCAGCTTGCAATATTTTCAGATCATGCGCAATGATGTTTTGCCCTAGCAGGAAAGATGCACCTTCAGCAAATTGGTCAAGTTCTCCGAGCTTTTGTATTAAGCCCTTGCCCGAAAGAAATAAAGTTTCTTGGGTACCAGATCTAACTGCCCCCAATTCAAATATTCTGCTTTTCCCCTCGCTCGTTTTAGCGACTTCAAGATCAAGTGAAATAAATGAATTCATTGAATACTTATCACTAGTGTCATGGTTTACCCTATTAGTTCCAAACTACGATTCAATGCTATTTATAGCAATTGAGTGAAACTTCAAAAAAATATGCCACAACACTTAGATATAAAACAGAGTGCCATTCGCTAAAAGTTCATTTTCAGTGGAGTCACCAGATGAAGCTAAGGGAACATGCGATTAGTATTTCCAAGCTGAATGGATGAGAAAAAGCCCCATTAGTTTCTTAAAATGTGAAACTCATTCAAGGATAGACTGAAGGAATGAAAGTTTGATGGTGCATAGGTGGTCGGCCATAGCTTTTCTTTGGTCGAGGCCGAGGCGATAGTTCATGCTTTTCAGGGGTAAGATCCTCATACGGAATCAAGGATAACAAATGATGAATGCAATTAAGTCGAGCATGCCTTTTTACTTCAGCATCAACAACAAACCAAGGAGATATATCCGTATCAGTATATGCGAACATTTCATCTTTGGCACGCGAGTAATCTTGCCACCTATCTCGTGACTTCAAATCCATTTCTGACAATTTCCAGCGTTTGTGTGGTTCTTTAACACGACTCCTAAAGCGCCTTTCTTGTTCGGTATCGGACACGGAGAACCAATATTTTATCAGTATTATACCGGATTGGATGAGCATATCTTCAAACTTTGGACATGACCTTAAAAACTCCCAATACTCTTCATCACTACAGAACTCCATCACCCTTTCAACACCGGCTCGGTTATACCAACTTCTATCGAAAAGGACAATTTCACCTGCGGCGGGAAGATGAGCACAATATCTTTGAAAATACCATTGAGTTTTTTCTCTTTCGGTGGGGACTGGCAAAGCAACAACCCGAACCCGTCTTGGATTCAAATATTCAGTAATCCGCTTGATTACCCCGCCCTTTCCTGCGGCATCTCGCCCTTCAAAGATGACTGCAATTTTGACATTATTAATTCGCACCCATTCAATGAGTTTTATGAGTTCAAGTTGCAGTAAGTACAACTCTTTTTCATACCGTCTCTTAGAGATGATTAGGAGATTGTCATCATCAGAGGGCATAATTTGATATTTTCATCATTTGAATGGACCACGTCATTAGTTTGAACCTTTAGTTTAACTAATTTCCGAAGGTGTTGCGAGGTTTATTTTCGGAAGAGTCACATCGTTGTCGTTTTAATGTATTTTTCAAATAAACCGATCCTAAGATTTATTGAAAATGATTTACTTCACTGCGGTTGCTTCAATCTCAATCTTAAATTCGGGACGTGAAAAGCCAGAAATAATCAATAATGTTGAAGCTGGACGTGGATTAATTTCCTTAACCCATTGGTCACGAATTGACATGTACGGTTTAAGATAATCAGAATGGGTCAAATAGGTCGTAATTTTAACTGTGTTGTCACGCGTCATCCCGGCTGAGTTTAAAATTTCCTCAATCGCGGTAAAACACAATACTGCCTGTTCTTCCAAATTATCGGGTATGGCACCGCTCAGAGTCACTCCCAATTGACCAGAAATAAGCAACTGGGACGTATGATTTTGAATCAAAACGGCGTGAGAATAATCGGCAAAGGGTGGATGTACTGTAGATGGCTTGATTGCTTTCCTTCTCATTATACCTCACTGAATTTAAAGATTGATTTTATTGGATCTCACTTCTGAATACCCCAAATCCTTGGTTACACAATTTTGTTCTCTTGCCTTCAATGGAATTTACATGAAATTTTCAAAATTATTATCTTGTTTATGAAATATATACTTGTGTCTTCGAATTCGAATGTCGGGACGACTCCTTGATTTTCACTTCCCTGAACCACCAATACTATATTTGGTTGGTTATACTTTGATTGTTGTAACGTTATTACGAGGGGTGTCCTTAACGACCACAAAGCCTTCAAAATGCATGGAGCGGTATAGTTTATGTTTGGTGAAACACGTCAATAATTCACTTTTTTCAAGGAAAGTGATTTAGGGCCTTTCTATTTCGCTTTGACCCTTGGGAATCACTCAATCGAAATTGTAAGTTTGGAACTGTCAATCAACAATAGAAATATGAAAATACAGCTTCAAATTGGGACATAACGAGTTGAAGAGAGATTAAAATCTATTTTTGATATGCACCGTGTTTAATCCAATTCCAAGAATGAGAAACTATGTTATCAATCTCAGGATATTGACACCGCCAACCAAGTTCCAGTTTGGCTTTTTCACTTCCACTCACAATTGCTGAAGCATCTCCTGCCCGACGGCTCTTAATAATTACCGGAACCTGTTTGTTAGTAACTCTCAAACAGCAATTAATAACTTCTTTAACACTGAAACCGTTACCATTACCTAAATTATAAACCTCATCCTTCTTTGAACCTGCAAAAAGTGCGTTAAGGCCAAGTATGTGGGCATGAACCAGATCCTCAACATGAATGTAATCACGAATACACGTGCCATCCGCTGTGGGGTAATCATCACCAAAGATTTCTATTTGACCTGAAACAGCTTTTATATTTTCTAATACAAGCGGTATGAGGCTTGTTTCGGGTCTATGAAATTCACCAATCTGACCCTCTGGGTCAGCCCCTGAAACATTAAAGTATCTGAATCGAATCACCTTAAGTTCTGTAGCCGCAACAATTCCACTAATCATATCTTCAACCGCACGCTTTGAAGCTGCATAGGGATTTAACGGATTTGTCGGGGAGTCTTCATTTACCATGACCGAATCATTTTCCCCATAGATTGAGCATGTAGAGGAAAAGACCAAATGATGGCAATTCGCTTTAAGCATTGCCTCAAGCAAGTTCAGACTTCCAAGAACATTGTTTCGCCAGTACAATTCGGGAGTGTTAACCGATGTTGCAACTTCGCTTAAAGCGGCAAAATGCATGACTGCTTTAGGCTTCCATTCTGAAAATACTTGTTCAATACTTCGGGGGTCAAGAAGGTCGCCTTTTACGAAGGGCCCGAATTTTACTGAATCTTTCCAACCTGTAATTAAACTATCAAATGTAACAGGGTTGAACCCCCTGTTTTTCAGGGCTTTGCAAGCGTGGGAACCAATATAACCCGCGCCTCCTGTGACTAAAATGTTATCCACAGTTGTTAGCTATTCGTAACATTAATGAGTACCTTTCAATTATACCAAATCATCATTTTACCATTTAGAATTATGTTTTTTTATGGCAAACAACATTTATTTGAATTATAGTGGGAGGACCACTTTCGGATTTTTTTAATTGGGTGTTCTCTGTCATCTTTTTAACTGAAATGGTGCCTATTTTAAAATTTCACTTAACGAATAAATCGTTATTGAACGTGGATTGTAGCCTTGGCTGCTTATTTTCAACTTTTTTACAGGAAAAAATTATGCGTTTTTTTTCTTCTATTACATTTTCATTAATTCTGCTTGCTGGTGTGGCTCACTCGGACGGTCATCTCACAGATGTTTCGTTTGGAACGAACTGGTTTGCCCAAGCAGAACACGGAGGATTTTATCAATCGGTTGCTGACGGCACTTATGCTGAGTGTGGTTTAAATGTAACCATCCTTCCCGGCGGTCCTCAGGTCAATAACCGGGCCTTGATGATGGCCGGAGAAATTCAATTCCACATGGGTGGTGATTTGCTTCAGGCATTTAACTCGGTTAGGGAAGGAATTCCCGTTGTTTCAGTCGCCGCCATCTTTCAAAAACACCCCCAAGTTATTCTCGCCCACCCAGGCAAAGCAAGTAGCTTTGAAGATTTGAAAAACCTTGAACTTTTGATTGGCGACAACGGCTTTTTCTCGTTCTATCAATGGATGAAAGCGGAATATGGCTTTACTGACGAACAGCGGCAACCCTATACATTCAATCCGGCACCATTTTTAGCCGACATGAATAAAGGTATGCAAGGCTACTTATCTTCTGAACCCTATGTGGTTGAAAAGGAAGGTGGATTTGTTCCCGAAGTATTTCTGATTGCTGACGCTGGCTATTCAACATACGCGACAACAATTGAAACATTGGCTGCAACCATTGCTGAAAGCCCTGAAGTTGTCCAATGCTTTGTTGACGGGTCAATCAAAGGTTGGTACAACTATTTGTATAATGACCGGTCTGAAGCCGATAAACTGATCATTCAGGACAACCCTCAAATGACACCTGATAAAATTGCTTATGCAATTGAAAAAATGCTGGAAAATGGTATTGTTGACTCGGGTGACGCTTTGACCATGGGTATTGGAGCTTTGACGGACGAAAAAGTGAGCGACTTTTACAATAAAATGGTCAGTTCGGGAGTTATTGAAGACGATATTGATTCAACACAAGCTTACAATACGAGCTTTGTGAACAACAAAGTCGGTATGGATTTGAAATAAATTCAAAAACGATTTAACAATTGATTGAGGGTATGGCACTCCATACCCTCATTACTTTTTTGTCCCTATTCTACTGGCAATCTTTTGACACAGACAGAAAAATTACCCTTACTTGAACTCAATAATATTGGCAAAACTTTTGCTGAGAATATTGTTGCACTCCGAGATATGTCGCTTGCGGTTCACACCGGCGATTTCATTAGTCTCCTTGGCCCGTCTGGTTGCGGGAAATCGACTGCTTTACGAATACTTGCCGGACTTACTGAACCAACTGTTGGCAAGGTAAATTGGCACCAAAAACCTACGAGTGGTTCAATTGGAATTGTCTTCCAAGAACCGACTTTGATGCCTTGGGCAACCGTGGCAAAAAATGTTTGGCTCCCCTACCGACTTCATGGGAAATCATTCAATAAATCAATGGCAAAAATCAGCCATACATTGGAGTTAGTCGGTCTAAAAGAATTTAGCCAAAGCTATCCTAGAGAATTATCGGGCGGTATGAAAATGCGAGTATCTATTGCACGCGCTCTTGTAACCGACCCCAAAATCATTTTAATGGATGAACCTTTTGCTGCCCTTGATGAAATTACGCGATTCAAACTCAATAACGATTTGCTTAAAATTCGCGAAGAATCGGGAAGTACAATCATTTTTGTAACCCATTCTGTTTTTGAAAGTGTGTTCCTCTCTGACCGCATAGCTGTGATGGCTGCACGACCAGGCCGAATTATTAAAGAGCTGAACATTGATGAACCTTATCCCCGAGATGAAGCATTTAGAACTTCCTCAAAATATGCCTCAATGTGTCGAATGACCTCCGAGGCTTTAAAAGAGTCAATGGATATTTGAAATGACCAACACAGATACTTCCAGCCGTATTAGTGAATCTAGTTCAATGGTTGCCAGAGGGGTGATCGATAAAGACGAACTGAATAAACGAAGACGCAAAAAAATGGAAAAAATTGGCAAATGGTTGATGCCCCTGATCATCTTTGCCATCACTGTTTTTTTGTGGAATTACATTGTCAAATCAAACGATATCCCTCATTATATATTGCCCTCACCAGGCTTGGTGTTGGTGACCTTGTGGACAGATTTTAGCCTATTAATTGGCGCTTTAGGAGTTACGGTTCAAACAACTTTGCTGGCTCTATTAATTGCAGTTATTGGCGGTGTGGGCCTCGCTATATTATTTACCCAGTCAAAATTTGTCGAAATTTCCTTCTTTCCATACGCCGTGATTTTGCAGGTCACTCCTATAATTTCAATTGCCCCTTTGATTTTTATTTATGTTGATAATCGCTTTGTGGGGCTATTAATTTGTGCTTGGGTGGTGGCCTTTTTTCCTGTCTTATCCAACACAACCCTAGGCCTTAATTCTGTTGACCACAACCTAAGAAATCTTTTTAATATTTATGGTGCCAACCGTTGGCAAAAATTGTTGCATTTACAGCTCCCTTCTGCGCTTCCTTATTTTCTCGGTGGTCTTCGTATTGCGGGAGGATTAGCATTAATTGGGGCCGTTGTTGCCGAGTATGTGGCGGGGTCAGGTGGTAGTAAACCAGGGTTGGCTTATGCTATAATTGAAGCTGGTTATCGGCTTAACATCCCGAGGATGTTTGCAGCCCTCATACTTATAGCTGGAACTGGAGTCGTGATATTTGCCGCCCTCTCCTTTCTAAGCCATGCTCTTTTACACAAATGGCACGAAAGTGCTTTGTCGCGAGAAAACTAATGGATTTTTTAGCCCTACCCTCCGATGTCCATTGGACGATCAAGAATGCCAATGTCGTTGAGAATGGTCCTGACGGACAAGTTATAGTCAATACAAGAGAGATTTCTTTTCAAAACGGGTTCTTGACCGACCAACCTTCCCCAGTGTCGATTGATGCTCAAAAGGGGCTACTTTTACCCCTTTTTGTTGATATGCATACACATTTAGACAAAGGGCATATATGGCCCCGTGCATCCAATCCCGACGGAACATTCTTTGGTGCCCTTAATACAGTTGCTCAAGATCGCACGCAAAGATGGAAGACAAAAGATGTACAGGCGCGAATGAATTTTGCCCTTCAATGTGCTTATGCTCATGGAACAGGCGCCATACGCACTCATTTGGATTCAAAGTCGCCACAACATCGAATTTCTTGGCCACTGTTTGCTGAAATGCGACAGGAGTGGCAAGGGCGTATAGAACTTCAAGCGGTTACCATACTTGGTATTGAAGACGTTGACAGAACAACCTTTCTTGACATTGCCAATCTCGCCGCCCAATCAGGAGGCATCCTTGGTTGTGTATCCTATCCTTCTGATGATATAGAAAGCCGCCTGCGATGTTTTTTTGAAATCGCCCGTGAACGGGAGATGCATGTTGATTTTCATACTGATGAAACACATGAAACTGCTTCAAACACGTTGGAAATAATAGCCAAATTGGTTATTGATATGGGCTTTGAATTTCCTGTTAATGTCGGCCATTGTTGTGCAATTTCCCAACAGGATGACGAGACGATAGATCGCACCCTAGATTTGGTCGCTAAAGCAGGTTTAAGTGTTGTATCCTTGCCGATGTGTAACATGTATTTGCAAGATAGAAACAGAGATCGTACTCCACGATGGCGGGGTATAACGCTCGTCCACGAAATGGCACGCCGCGGGATACCCGTCAGCTTTGCATCGGATAACACCCGAGACCCGTTCTATGCCTATGGTGATTTAGATATGATTGAGGTTTTACGGGAAGCGACACGCATTTGCCATTTAGATCACTCCGAGTTTCCTTGGCTGAATTCTTTTTCAAAGACCCCTGCGGAGGTTTGTGGATTTAAAGACTATAATTTAGCGAGTGGTCAGTCAGCTGATTTCATCCTTTTTAAAGCACGAAACCTTAACGAATTAATGTCGCGCCCACAAATGGACCGTGTTGTTGTCAGGAAGGGTATGCAAATTGATCGTACTCTACCTGACTATTCTGAACTTGATTATCTTACGGAGGTCACCTGATTATGGGTCTAGCAACTGCAAAGGAAGAATTAAGACAATATGATCTGGTTGAATCGGGACCAGCACTTGCAGCCATGAGCCGTGATTTTTTCTGGTATTCACCCATTCTGAAATCACACCTTGATCATTTGGTTGCCGATTTTGTTGTCACTCCAAAAAATCAAGATGATGTCATCGCAATCCTTAAGGTATGCTACAAGCATGATATTCCAATTACGGTTCGCGGTTCAGGAACTGGGAATTATGGTCAGGCAATGCCTTTGGCCGGAGGATGTATACTCAACATGAATCAGATGAATCGAGTAAAAGCGATTCATTTAGGGCGGGTGATAGCAGAACCGGGCTGCATTCTCAAAGACCTTGACAAAGCCTGTATTGAAGATTCACAGCAGGAAATCAGAATGTTTTCTTCAACGTGGGCAACAGCCTCACTTGGAGGCTTTATCGCCGGTGGTTCGGGCGGTGTTGGTTCTTGTAAGTGGGGGCAACTTAGAGATGTCGGCAATATTCTCCGTATTCGGGTGGTTACCATGGAAGAAAACCCCCGTGTTCTTGATTTTCGTGGGGATGAAATCCCCCGTGTCTCACACGCATATGGAACCAATGGTGTAATTACCGAAATTGAAATGCCCCTTGCACCTGCCTATGAGTGGGTCGGTATGTTTCTGGCCTTTGACGATTTTATGGAATCGGTTAATTTTGCCGCTGACTTAGCCAATGAAGACGGTATTCTAATCAAGCTTGCAACTCCCATGGAAGCACCAATTGCTTACGATTATTTCCCGCGAATCAAGCCATTTATCAATAAAGAAACGAATATTCTCGCATTAATGGTTGCTCCACATTCAATTGATGCCTTCTTAACCTTCATGGCACAAAGGCAAAAACCCAAAATCATTTATCGCTCCGATGACAATGATTGGACCCGCAATCCTGGACCCGTTTTTGAATATGCGTGGAACCACACTACTTTGCGAGCGTTAAGAATTGATCCTTCAATCACCTACCTTCAGGTCAGATATGCGTATCCTGATTATTTAAAAAAGATTGCCAAAGTACGTCAAATTTTTGGCTCTGAAGTATTACAACACCTTGAAGTGATACGAGAACACGGTAAAGTCATGTTTGCAGCCTTACCCATTGTTAAGTTTACCACCGAAGAGAGACTTGATGAGATCGTTCGTATCCATGAGGAACTTGGCTGTATGATTTTCAATCCCCACCGATATACCCTTGAAGAAGGCGGTCGTCAAACAGTTGATTCACGGCAATTAAGCTTCAAAAAAGAAGCCGACCCAAAAGGATTACTTAACCCTGGTAAAATGATTGCTTGGGATGATCCAAGCTGGAAATTTGACCGCATGTACTCATATCCGAAAATCCTTAAAGCGAGTTAATGCGAGCATTAGTCATTCACGCTCATCCTGTTCCTGAAAGCTACTCTGCAGCTTTAAGACAGACTGTTGTCGACACTCTGAAGCAAAACGAGTGGGAAGTCGATTTATGTGATCTGTACCAAGAAAATTTTAATCCCATTTTGTCACAGGAGGAGCGTCGAAATTATCATTCGATACCCGAAAACCGCGCTTCTGTTGAAAGTTATATCCAACGAGTGCAAAAGGCTGACGGAATATTTTTTATCTACCCAGTGTGGATATTTGGTTTTCCGGCAATCCTCAAAGGGTTTCTTGAAAGGGTAATGGTTCCCGGTGTAGCCTTCAATATTGAGGATGGCAAAATCAAGGCGGTGCAATCAAAAACCAATTGCCTTGTCTGCGTGGCAACTTATGGAGGCAACTGGTTGCGAGCATTCATGACGCTTGACCCACCACGCATGATTGCCTACTCCAATTTACGATTTTACTTTCAACCTAATGTATTCAAATACCTAGCTCTATATGACATGAACAATGCCGATGATACCAAACGGGGGCACTTTCTAAAAAAGGTCAAACAACAGATAAGTCAGCTTCAGTGAAGGTTTTAATCATATATTGCCATCCCAACGAAAACAGTTTTACCGCGGCTGTAAGAGATCTTGTTGTGAATAAGCTGGAAGAAAAGGGTATCGAATATCAATTGACCAACCTCTATCAGGAAGGGTTTGAACCCCATATTCACAAGACCGAATTAGAAACTTATCTTGATCCTCAAGTCAATCAAAGCTACGTGAAACACCATGTTCAGAATGTGCTTTGGTGCGACACATTAATATTCATATACCCGACGTGGTGGTATGGATTGCCGGCCATGTTAAAAGGTTGGATGGATCGGGTATTATTGCCTGGTGTTGCGTTTCATATGCCAACCAATAATGAACGCATTAAACCAGGGCTTAGGCATATCAACCGCTTAGGATTGTTTACAAGCGGAGGGGCGACTTGGTTTGTCACCCTACTTATGGGTTCACCCGGAAAGAAAACAATCCTTCGGGCTATCCGTTCCTTATGCCATCCTAGAACTAAAACTGCTTTCATCTCGCACTATCAAATGGATAGCTCAACTCATGAAAGTCGACGGTACCATCTCAAAAAAGTTGAACAGAAACTCGGCAAACTCATTCGTTAAACGATATTAGGAAAAAGGAGCAAAAATTGGATTGGCTAGATCTCAAAGCAAGCGATTTTTATAAAATTGACCCCCATAAAACGATTGCGGTCCTACCCACCGCAGCGATTGAACAGCATGGTCCTCATCTTCCTGTCGGTACCGATACGATCATCGGCCAAGGAATGCTTGAGGAATCAAAACGGATTTTACCTAAAGAACTTGATGTCCGGATTCTTCCAATCCAAACAATCGGCAAATCAAATGAACACATTTGGGAATATGGCACTCTAACTTTAACCGCTGAAACAGCACTCCATGCTTGGACTGAGATCGGTAATTCAGTTGCCCGAAGCGGAATCAAAAAGATGGTCATTGTTAACTCCCATGGCGGCAATCTCGATCTGATCTCAATCGTGGGGAGAGAGCTTCGAATACAACATGGAATGTTTGTTGTTAAATGCCAATGGGGAAATTTCGGTTACCCCCCAGATTTATACTCTAGCTATGAACAGACATATGGTATTCATGGAGGAGATGTAGAAACATCACTCGTGCTACACTTTCGTCCTGAACTCGTTGACATGGCATTAGCTCAAAACTTTCAATCGTCGGCAGAAACTACTCCCTTTTCTCCAGTGGGGATGACAAGTTATAGCTGGATTGCCAAAGATGTAAACCCGTCTGGTACTGTGGGCGAAGCAGCTAAAGCAACTGCAAAGAAAGGCCATTTAACGGCATCTCATCAAGCCATGGGATTTGTCAATTTACTTCAAAAGGTAGCCCATACGGATATCAGCCACTTTAATCCCGCAACTCAACCCCAAGGTCAAAATTAACCCCTTAAGCGGCACCAGTTTATTCAACAAGGTCAGTAATGTGACTTCTTCAATTAGGAGGTAAACTGGAAAGATATGTTGCTATCGCCTCAAGATCTGAATAGGGTGCATACTGAGAGTACGCTTGTGTGACAAGATACATGGATGAATTTTCATTAACGGCTCCAGCCCATTCATCCAAGCCATTCAGAATAGTATCCCTATCAAGACCGGCAATTCTTGGTGCCGGTTTTTCACTAGGAATTAATGAGGGGGCTCCTTGAAATAATTGATCAGATTTCTCTACGGTAAAGATATTACGGGGAGTGTGGCAACTACCACAATGGCCCAAAGAGTTGACAATATATGCACCACGATTCCATTCTTCAGACTTAGTTTCGTCAGGAACAAATTTGTCGTCAGAAAAAAACATCGCTTTCCAAATGAAATTGTTGATTCGAAAATTGAACGGAAAGACTAAATCGGTTTTGGGGGCCTGATAACTGACTGGGTCAAGGCTGAAAAGATAGGCTTTTATGTCAAGTATGTCTTCCGTGGACATTAAAGCATAAGCGGTAAACGGAAAGGCCGCATAATAGTGCGTACCATCAGGGCTTACTCCCCGGGTCATGGCATTCAAAAAATCAATATCTGACCATGCTCCAATACCCGTTGGTTTATCAGGAGTTATATTGGGCGGTACAAAGTTTCCAAAATTAGTTTCAAGTGGTGTTCCCCCAGCAAGAGTAGCAAAAATCGGTGATTCAGGATCGCGATTAAGGTGACAGTTTCCGCACCCGGCTAAATGGTACAGAACTTCACCTCGCGTTGGGTCAGGTTGGACTAAAGGTGTGTAATTTAGCGTAAAGTTTTCTCTATCGATTTTTTGGGGAATCCGCATGAGTAACAACACAATTATGCCTAACCCAATTAAAATCAGGGCGAATAAGCCCATCATCAGTTTTTTTGGCATCCTATTCCACCATTGTATCATTTAGTTTGATGAATAGTCCCAAGATCACCAAAGAAATATACGCTAGATAAAATGACTAACTCGTTTCCTTTCGCCGTGAATTGAAAACACTCTTATTGGTTGATCTAAATTGGCAATGATTATGTCTATTAGTAAGCTATTTCTTACTGAAGGAATTGCCAATGACATGATGAACTATGTGGCGGTTAGTGCGAATGACTACTATGGTCACGGAATTGCCGATGGCATGATGAACAAGCCCCGCCCATTTGGCTAAAGGCCTCAGAAAAAACTTCTTCTGTTGGATTGACGCTCACTTGCGTTGCAGCGTCACGAAGTTGATTAAGGATAGAGATAAACTCTTCATTGCCTACAATATCTTCTAATGCATCAGATGGAGGTATGAATGAGTTCTCTGGAAATAATAATTTGAATGTTTCTGACATGGTGGCAATGGCCCCCATTGCTGATCCCACATATTCGGGATTAAAATCACTTCTCCCACGCTGAATATTCCCTAAGGTGCGCATTTGAGTACCAATGTATTTCATTATCTTCAGGCGGGCTTCAACGTACTGTTCGGGTGAGTCTACCTCTGTCGCGCTCAAAGGAAGAAAGTATAAACTCATAGCAAGGGTCAATAAAATCAATCGCATGACGTACTCCAATTAATTAAAATCATTCCTTAGTTACGACTCAGACATTAGCACAAAATTCAATTTGACATTGAATTCATTTGGTCGCTTGAATGCGAGTTGCTAATTTGCTCAAGAAGCATCAGGACAAAATCTTCTAACGCATTCACAATAATTTGAACCCCTTTGGTGTTAGGGTGTAACTGGTCATCTTGGAAGTACTCTAAGCGAACATCTTCATTGGTTCCTAATGCCTGAATAGGCGCGAAAACTCTTGGAAATAGTAAGACCCCATATTCTGCACTTAGATCAGTATAAATGCGCTCAAATTCTCGTTTATATTCAGGCCCAAAGTTAGATGGTGCCTCATGACCAATCAGTAATGCAGGGATTTCTTTTTCTTTCAAAATTTCCATGATTCCTGTGAGGTTCGCACGTGTTTCGTTATAGTCAATTCCCCGAAGTAAATCATTTCCACCAAGCAGAATAATGATGCCATCAAACCCATCAGCTAATGTCCAATCAAGTCGGGCAAGCCCTCCTGCAGTCGTATCTCCTGATACACCCGAATTGACCAGGGTGACTTCAATACCCTTTTGGTCAAGCAAATTTTGCATTTGGCTGACCATCCCATCTTCTGGATAAAGACCAAATCCCTGAACAAGACTATCACCGAAAAAACTAATCCGTATTTGACCAAAACCCTCTTGGACATTAAAAATCAGTAATAACCCCAAGAGCCCTAACTTGCAAAAAGGCTTCAGCAAACCATTTAGGTTTGGTCTTGTTAAATTGAATTTGAGGCCCATGGAAGAAATAATCCTTTCCTTAGAAAATGTTAATCTAACCCTTTCGGGGAATGCTGGTAAGGTTAACATTATTAATGGGATTTCACTCACTATAAACAAGAATGAAACCGTCGGAATAACAGGTCCTTCTGGTTCAGGAAAGTCATCACTGCTTATGCTCATGGCCGGCTTGGAGAAAACGACCTCCGGCCGTATTCAATGTTTAAGCAAGGATATTTCGGCAATGAGTGAAGATGATCTTGCCTTGTTCAGACTTAAGCATGTTGGAGTAGTCTTTCAGTCATTCAACTTGATTCCTTCGATGACCGCACTGGAGAATGTCGCAATGCCTCTTGAATTGGCAAAAATCAGACACCCATTTCAACTTGCTGAAACAGAGCTTGCTCGCGTTGATTTAGGTGACCGAATCAATCATTATCCATCACAACTATCAGGTGGTGAACAGCAACGGGTTGCCTTAGCTCGCGCCTCGGTTGGTAAACCCGACATCCTTTTTGCGGATGAACCCACAGGGAATCTAGATGCCGCAAATGGTGAAAAGGTATTTGACCTTCTGTTTCAACTCAATGAAACAAGAGGAACTACGCTCATTATCGTAACACATTCACGCGAACTCGCGAACCGATGTTCTCGAGTTGTTCGTATCAAAGATGGCACAATTTAACAAGGTTAGTGTGAGCTGTTGATGCATCTTAACCAAGCCTTCTTTATAGCAAAAAGAGAATTAAGAGGAAGCCTTAAAAGCTTTCGAATTCTCGTTGTCTGCCTTGCTCTTGGTGTTACTTCAGTCACCTTAGTGGGTTTGATTCAATCCGGTATCGAAAACGGACTTTCTCAAGAAGGTGCTACACTATTAGGCGGAGATGTAGAACTTGAATTTGCATACCGATATGCCACTCAAGAAGAGTTATCGTGGCTTCAATCGCGAGCAAATATTGTATCAGAAGTTGTTGAGTTCCGGTCCCTTGCGGCGGTGGATACCCCTACTGGAGTTGATAAAGCTCTTACTCAAGTCAAAGGTGTTGACACATTCTATCCCATTTATGGACAAGTCCTTATAGAACCTCAAATTCCGTTGAGTGAAGCCCTTGCGACTATTGATGGGGTTCCTGGTGCTTTAATGCTTAAAACATTGGCTGACCGACTTGCCATTGATGTAGGGGATAACTTTCGACTTGGACTCAATGAATTTGAATTACGTGGCATTATCACCAATGAGCCCGACAATGCTGGGGGAGGATTTACCTTAGGCCCTAGAACCCTGGTCAAATCAAGTGCTCTTGAAGGATCAGGGCTATTAGATCAAGGAACATTATTTTCAACGCTATACCGCTTGCAACTTGACGAAAATATCAACTTGAATGCATTACAAACCGAAGCAGAAAGTGCTTTAAACAATGGTATAACATGGCGGGATAGACGTAATGGAACGCCTTCAATTCAGGAAATGGTCGAAAGAGTTGGTGCCTTTCTGACCTTGGTCGGTCTTGCAGGATTAGTTGTCGGGGGCATTGGGATATCCCTTGCTGTCTCAACTTATCTTGAAACCAAAACCCAAATCATTGCCACAATCAAATCGTTGGGTGCAAGCCAAAAACTGGTTTTTCAGACCTACCTTATTCAGATTATGGCAATGATCGGTATTGGAGTTCTTATTGGTGTCATCGTTGGAACTGCAATTCCTTTGGTGCTTGCAAATTATATTTCCCAAAATCTCCCTTTCCCCTTTATTTTTGCGATTAATGGATGGATCTTGTTAGAGAGCTCAATTTATGGACTATTGATCGGTTTGATTTTTTCATTGTATGCCCTATCGCAAACTGATGGTGTCAAACCTGCCTCCCTTTATCGCGAAGCCTCAGAACGATTAATTCGATTACCCAAAATAAATTACATTGTTCCGATAGGAATTATGGTTGCAATTTTAATTGGTACTGCTGCTTGGACATCCGGTATCTATTCCGTAACCCTTTATGCCTCAGGTGGTATTATCGCAACTCTATTATTACTCGGCTTGGCATCCCAAGTAACACGCTTTGTTGCACACTACCTAGGTCATTCCAAATTCCTCAGAGGTATAACACCTGTTTCAATGGCTTTTCGGTCCATCGGCGGAAACAATAAAGGTGTTATTTCCCTAACAATCGCTTTGGGTTTGGGTCTCGCTGTGTTAGCAACAATTGGACAAATTTCAAACAATCTAATCCGTAACCTCTCAAGCAATATTCCCACCAACGCGCCTTCATATTTTGTCGTAGACATCCAAAATGACGATGTCAATGAGTTCACCACCATAGTTAATTCCTATGACGGTGTAAGCAAATTAGAACTGGCCCCCATGCTCAGGGGCATCATCACTCAAATCAACGGTAGACCAGCACGAGAAGTGACCGGAGATCACTGGGTCTTAGAAGGAGATCGGGGGATTACTTATTCAGTGTCGCAACCTGAGAACACAGTGGTAACAAGAGGCGAGTGGTGGCCTGAAAATTACGATGGGCCAGCTGTGGTGAGTTTTGCCGAAGAGGAAGGGCTTGAACTTGGGTTGAAAATCGGCGATCAGATAACTCTCAATATACTTGGACGCAACCTTGATGCTGAGGTCATAAACTTTAGATCAGTTGATTTTTCAACGGTCGGGATTGGTTTTATCTTATCGCTAAACCCAACCTCGGTACAGAATGCTCCGCATACACATATTGCTACGATTTATTCAGATTCACAAACCGAATTGGAGCTCTTTAATGACCTCACCAGCCGCTATCCCAACATAACGATGATTTCGGTTGCAGAAGGATTAGCGAATGTTACCCGGATAATTTCAGGATTAGGAAAAGCGATAATTTATGCTTCAAGTGTTACCTTACTAGTTGGCTTTGTGGTCTTGATTGGAGCGTCAGCAAGTAGCGTATCAGCTAGGGCATATGAAGCGGCCATTCTCAAAGTACTCGGTTCCACTCGGCGCCTGATCATGACAACTTTTGCAATCAGATCACTTATTCTTGGAGCATCGGCTGGAATAGTTGCAATCATTTCTGGAGCAGTTGGTGGCTGGGCAGTGTTGTTGTTTGTTCTAGAACTACCATATCAGTTTGAGCCCTACTCGGCTTTTTCAATTGTCGTCTGTGGAGCACTATTCTCCTTACTCTCTGGTCTGCTATATTTATTTAAACTGATCAACACTAAACCTTCGGCAGTGCTGAGCGGTCGAGCTTAACAACCCACTTTCTTATATTTATGAGTTTAACTTTTAATGCAATTGACGTAGAGACGGCTAATAGCGACCCATGGAGTATATGCCAAATAGGCATTGCTACATTTTACAATGGAACGATCATTGACACATGGTCAAGCCTTATTAATCCCAATACTCTTTTTGACTGGCGCAATATTAGAGTTCATGGTATCAAACCCAAACATGTCAATGGTCAGCCCACTTTTTGTGATGTTCAAGGTGAACTAAAAGACCGATTAGAAAATACTTTCATAGTCAGTCACACTCTTTTTGATTTACAGGTGATTACAAGTTCTTGGGAATTTTATGATCTTGAGCAATTCCAATTTACTTGGCTTGATAGCTGCAAAATTGCCAAATATGCTTGGGCAAAGTCAAAAAACGAGAAGGGCTATGGACTCAAAGCATTGGCTGAACGATTAGAAATTTCGTTTAATCACCATGACGCATTAGAAGATGCAATTGTATCAGGGAAAATTACGGTTGCCGCGTGCAGTGATACAAATTTAAGCTTAGAGCAAATTGCCGAATTAGGTCTCTAATCTTGTGAACTCAATTTGCCACGGTTGTTTAAAAGTGTACTCCTCTAAATTATTCTGACCACCAATCCAATCAAACACGATGACTTTTCCGGTTCCAGCAACTGGGGTCAACACCCCATGCCAAACACCTCTGTGAATGTTGATTCCTTGCAATTCAGAGGAGATAAAACACTGGGGATAAATTGGGATACCCTTATTATCTAGTGCGACAACAATCAATAATCGCCCCAAGTCCAAAGGGAAAAAAACTTGTGGGCCATATGGATGCCTTTCCATCAGGTCAAACCTATGCGGCAAAGTGTAAACTGTGGAATGGAATAAGCTGACTCCCATTCGACCCGATGGGTCAAAATCAAGGTCGGCGAGGTCATTCAAACGAATACATTGCCCTTGATTAATAGCTTTGGCTTCAGAGTCACCCGAATTAAATGCCAACACATCACCGAATTCTGCAAAGCCTTCTGAACTCAATGGGATTGGAGAAATACTACGCAATGACTGCACCATAAAGCCTATTCATCAAAATCATCGCATATTTGATAAATTACTAAGTTTTGGATGGCGATTGACATCCTTATAGAGAAGATATTTGAATTGGCTTGGTCCCGCGGCATAACATGCTTGGGGACAAAATGCTCGCAACCACAGATAATCGCCCTCTTCAACCTCAATCCAATCGCCATTGAGGTTATATACTGCCTTACCCTCAAGAATAAAAATTCCGTGCTCCATCACATGGGTTTCAAGAAACGGAATACTTGCGCCAGGTTGAAAAGTGACGATATTGACATGCATATCATGACCTAAGTCATTGGGGTCAACAAAGCGCGTTGTTGTCCATGCTCCATTGGTTTCAGGCATTGCAATTGCTTGCTGTTTATCATCATGACTCACAAAAAATTCGGGTTCAGGTATTCCTGAGACGAATTCGTATTGCTTAAGAATCCAATGAAATACTGCTCGCGAATCTCCTATATTCAGCAGTTCCCAATCTGATGAAGGAGGCAAATAAACATAGCTCCCAGGTGTCAAAATAAATACCCCCTCACCATATTTGAGCTCAAGTAGTCCCTCAGTAACAAACAATACTGATTCCACACCATCATCATCTCGGGGAAGATCTGACCCTCCTCCTTCTTCAACTTCCATCAAGTAATGGGCAAAGGTATGTGAGAAACCAGACATTGGACGGGCGAGCACCCATAGTCGTGTCTTTTCCCAAAAAGGCAGAAGACTGGTAACAATATCGGTCAGTGAACGGCTAGGAATGACAAGATAACTGGCATTAAACTTTGCTTTTCCCAAAGTCAATTCTTCCTGATTCGGTAATCCTCCTATTGGGCTGTAGTAATATCCTCCCTTTTCCAATCTATGTCTCCTCAAATTTTGCTTTGATACGGTACCAGGCAATCCTCTCGACTTGACGACAAGCTTCATCAAATTCTTTTTCGTAATCTCTTTTTAAACGAATTGGCATCGACTGTAAAATTTCTTGCTTATTTGTGTCTTTCACCGCCACAATAAATGGAAAGGCAAATTTTTCTAGATAATCATTGTTAAACTGAGTGAAAATGCTGAGTTCTTCGGGTGTCAGTGAATCCAAACCTGCGGATTGTTGTTCTTCCGTTGAACTTGCCCCTAACCTGCCCTCCAACGCCAATTTTCCAGCCAAGTTGGGATGATTTCTTAAGATTTGAAGTTTATTTTCTTTCGGTTCGGTTCGGAAAATCCGACAAAAGGCATTATGCAAACCATTAGGACAGTTATGAGCCGGTCCGAGTTCCAAATTATACGCTTTTTCGGCTAACCATGGAGCATCCTCTATGGACTCACCAAACGCTTTAAGAAAATCATGCCGCGGCATTAAGTTTGGCTTAAGTGTATTAGAGGGCAAGAAATTCGTTCGCCAATGGTCAGCGATTTGAAGCCGAGTTGGAAACCACACATCGTCTTTACCCATGACATAATCAATGAAACGCTGGAGACCGGCAGTTCGCCCTGGTCGCCCAGCCAAGCGGCAATGCAAACCAACTGACATCATTTTAGGAAAGCCTTCTTTACCTTCTTTATAAAGCACATCGAAACTGTCTTTAAGATATTGAAAAAATTGTTCACCTGTATTGAAACCCTGGGCGGTGGCAAATCGCATGTCATTAGTATCGAGGTTATAAGGAATGATTAACTGGTCAGCATTGTTTATTGAAAGCCAGTAGGGTAAATCATCAGCGTAACTATCTGCGAGATATTGAAACCCACCATATTCTGCAACAAGGTCTATCGTGTTGTCTGAACATCTCCCTGTATACCAGCCTAAAGGCCTGCTGCCAACAACTTCGGAGTGCAAAGCGACTGCCTGTATGAGGTGTTCCTTTTCTTGTTCTCGGGTCAAGTCTTTGTATTCAATCCATTTATAACCGTGGCAGGCTATCTCCCAATTGGCTTCAAGCATTGCCGAAACTTGTTCAGGAGAACGAGCTAATGCTGTCGCAACACCAAAGACAGTTACCGGAATTTGTGCTTCAGTGAATATTCTATGCAAACGCCAATAGCCCGAACGAGCTCCATACTCATAGATTGACTCCATATTCCAATGACGTTGATTTGGCCATGAGTCAGCACCAATAATTTCTGATAAAAAAGCTTCTGATCCTTGATCACCGTGAAGCAAGCAATTCTCTCCTCCCTCTTCATAATTGATGACAAACTGCACGGCTAAATTCGCATTGCCGGGCCAATAAAACCAATCAGCTTGCTTTCCATAGCCAAGCAAATCTCTTGGGTATCGAATCACTGAAAGCTTTTCCAACTCATTCATTGAAGTACACTCCGTAGAAAATTTATTTACAGGAAAAGAATCTATGGCTAAAACATCTTAATTTAATGTTATCCTATCTGTATCTTGATATAATTCAAATTAGCAAAGTTCTTACGGATGTTGGGATAATATTTAAGGTAGGAGTGAAAGATGATGGGCGTAGACAAGGTCCAATTGCCCGAAGTGGAGCCATCGCGTTTAATTTTACACCCTTCAGAGATATTTGACACCACGCCGTTTGTCGAATTACTCAAAAGAGGTTCCTATTCTGATTCCCAGAAGAAAAAAATCAGAAGTGAAACCATCAAGATTATTTCCTCTAAGCTGGTCAATGGACAAAATAAAATCAAAGAGGCCGGTCGCTTTGACTATCTCATTTCTCCCTTTGCATCCTTAAAGCTCGTTCGTTCCTATGCCTACATCACTGATTGCATTGTGCAACTTGCGATGGACTTTTCAACCAATATTTTGAATGGTGATAAGCCACTTAATGAAAACTTTTCTGTCATGGGTGTCGGGGGGTATGGGCGAGGTGAAATGGCTCCTCACTCAGACGTTGATATCCTCTTTCTGATCAGTGAATCCCCTTCAAACAGAGTGAACATCATCATTGAGAACGCATTATATCTCATGTGGGATCTCAAATTAAAGGTGGGACATTCGGTTCGCTCGCAAAAAGATTGCCTTCATTATGCCAAAGAAGATCTAACAATTCGTACGGCACTGTTGGAGAGCCGATTCGTATGGGGACATCGCAATTTTGCAGTCTCATTACATGATCTCTTGTGGAACAATCTGTTTAAAAACACTGGTCCGAATTATGTTGAGGATAAGCTCCAAGAGCGGAATAGCCGCTATGAACGACAAGGAGGGAATCGTTATCTGCTTGAACCCAATGTCAAAGAAAGTAAGGGAGGATTACGCGACTTACAAACTCTGTACTGGATCGTAAAGTACCTGTATCGAATCTCCGATATCAAAGATTTGATTGAGCTTGAGGTTATAACGATTGAAGAATTTGAGCGATTCATGAGTGCCGAAGCTTTTCTATGGGCTGTTCGGTGTGAGCTCCATGATCTCGCAAATAGACCCCAAGATGTTTTACATTTTGAGGCTCAGTACGATGTCGCAAAAAATCTAGGCTATAAGGATAATAACGGACGTAAAGCCGTCGAAGTTTTCATGCAAGATTATTTCCGTTTTGCCACCGATGTTGGTGATTTAGCCCGAATACTTTTCTCAAAACTTGAAGCCCAACACAAGAAGAAAGTTCCCGTTATCCAAGGATGGTTTCGGAGAACACGGTCAAAAAAAGTGATCCTTCCACCCGAATACACTGAACTCCACGGTCGCATGACGATAAGTGATCCGGCCTCATTTCTAAAAGACCCTTTAAATATCTTGCGCTTGTTTGAAGTTGGGCTAGCGACGCAAAAGCTACTCCATCCTGATGCCATGCGACTCATATCGGCGAACCTTCATTTAATTGACAGGAAATTTCGGAATGATCCCGAAGCAAACAAGATTTTCATGGACACCCTATTAAATTATGGTAATCCGGAGCGCGTTCTCCGGCGGATGAATGAACTCGGTGTACTTGGCCGCTTTATCCCAGAGTTTGGCCCGATTGTGGCAATGATGCAGTATAACTTATATCATCATTACACCGTTGATGAACATACCATACAATGCCTGACTTTTTTGGCCAAAATCGAAAAAGGCGAGTTAAAAGAAAATTTGCCGATAGTCACTGAAATCCTTAAAAAAGGAATCAATCGGAAAGTTTTGTATGTCGCATTGCTTTTGCATGACTGTGGCAAAGGCTCGGGTCAAGATCACTCGCAATTTGGGGCTCGCCAAGCAGCCAAAGCGGCCACTCGCTTGGGTTTAGACCAACAGGAAGTTGAACTTGTCGTCTGGTTGATTCAAAAGCACCTCGTGATGTCTGATACTTCGCAGAAGCGGGATATTGGCGACCCGAAAACAGTATTGAATTTTGCTCGAATAGTCGGCTCGCGCACTCGTCTTAAACTATTAACTGTCTTAACGGTATGTGATATCCATGGTGTTGGACCAGGGGTATGGAATGATTGGAAAGCTCACATGCTTCGTGGACTGTACAAGTTTACACATACTGCTCTTTCCGAAGGTAGCTTGAATTTTGCATCGCATTACAGTGTCAGCGAATCACAAAATTTGGCACAACAAATTTTACAAAAGAATGGACTAGATCACTCTGATGAAACACTCAGTCGTCATTCTGAGTCATTCTGGCAAAATTTGGAGACTGATGAACAAATTAAAATTATTGAGCTGTTGAATTCAGTTAAAGATGAAAAAACAGTGTTTGAATTTACGCAAGACGAAAAAAGAGGAGCCACCAGAGTTTGCTTCGTCAGGAAATCCGTGCCTGGATTATTTCCACGCTTGGCGGGAATTCTTGCCTTAGCGAAAACCAACATTGTTGATGCCAAATCCTTCCTGACCAAAGATGGATTCGTCACAACCCTCTTTTGGCTTCAGGATTTAAACGGGAAACCCTATGAAATGATTAAACTGTCTCGGGTTAAAGGCCAAATTAATAAATTTATCAACAATTTTGCCTTACTCGATGAAACCCTTGCCAAGCGTGATTCCCTTAAAGACAGCGGCCGTTTGAGTAAGGGGAGCTCGCGGTTTGTGGTACCGACTGAAATCACGTTTGATAATGATGGTTCGGACTTATACACCATTATTGAGGTTGACACGTATGACCGGTCTGGACTTCTGTATGAATTGGTCAATACCCTCCACAAGTCTAATCTTTCGGTTGTTTCGGCAACTATTGCCACCTATGGCGCTCAAGCCGTTGATGTGTTTTATGTCAAAAACAAGTCGGGCTTAAAAATTTTAAACCCATCACGGTTAGACCAAGTCAAAAAACAACTTCTTAACGCGATTGAGGCTTGAGTTGAAAATCAATCAAGGCCGAGAGTGATTACTTCTAATAAGATTGACCGGTCATCAAGTGCTTGCCAATTTTGGTCATCAATTCGCCACTTTTTTTCGATACATCCCCCTCAATATTCAGGGATTTGTTCATGCTCACCCTTGTTTTGCAACATTTTAATCAAAAAAGAAAGGTGCTATAGGTCATTTAGTTCTTGTTATTTTCACGTATTGGTATCAAATTGTTGACACGTAATATTTTAAATTTTAGGAGGATTTTATGAGATTATTTAGAAAACTGGCGATTGGGGTTGGACTTGTCCTCTCCATGGGTCTTGGAACTGCGGCCTATTCTGCTGAATGTATTGCACCGGCCAATGTTGGCGGTGGTTGGGATTTTACCTGCCGCAGTATCGGCAAAATCATGTATGATATTGGTGCCATTGATGAGCAAGTTAAAGTTACTAATATGGCCGGCGGTGGCGGTGCAGTCGCGTACAGTCATGTTGTAAATGAGCGCAATGAAGACGGGAATCTGATTGTCGCCGCTTCTTCTGCTACTGCCACTCGATTAGCCCAAAATGCCTATGCTGGAATGACGTCTGACCAAGTTTCCTTTTTAGGTGCAATTGGTGCCGATCCCGGCGTATTAGTCGTTGCTGCTGACTCACCGTACATGAATCTAATGGATTTACTGAATGCGGTAAAAAATGACCCGTCATCGGTTACCTTTGCTGGGGGCTCTGCCACCGGAGGTTTTGATCACCTTAAGGTGTTGATGGCTTTGGGTGAAGTGGGCTATAATGATGTATCTTCTGTAAAGTATATTGGTCTTGATGGGGGTGGAGATGCCATTACTCAGACTATTGGTGGCTTCACACAAGCAATGACGGGAGATATTTCCGAAGTTGTTGGGTTCTTAAATACTGGAGATGTCCGTGTTGTAGCGGTCTTTACCGATGAACGTATTCCTGGTTTTGAAGATATTCCAACTGCAATAGAACAAGGTGTTGACCTTGTAGCCGTCAATTGGCGTGGATTGTATGTCCCCAAAGGTATATCTCAAGCTGACTATGATAAATGGGCCAACGCTCTAGATCAAGTCGCAGCTTCACCTGAATGGGCACAAGAAATGGCAAATAATGGGCTTGCTCCATTTACCAAGGTCGGTGACGATTTTCAGGTATATCTTGCCGAAGTCATTGCTGATATCCAAACTCTTTCCAAGGAACTTGGAGTTATCCAATAGTGATTGCTGACCGAATTGTAGGTTTGGGAGTCTGTCTTATCGCAGGCCTCTACCTTTACAATGTAACACTCATTCCCACAGGGTTTTTACCAGATCCTGTGGGGTCAAAAACTTTCCCATTTATTGTCAGCAGTGTGGCATTAATTTGTGGCATTTTAATCATTATACTCCCTGATGAATTTACATCATGGCCGCCCTTGAAGGTTTATGGAAAACTAGCGATTGCAGCACTTATGATGTATGTATTCTCAATTACGCTCCGTCCTTACGGTTTTATTATCCCGGCCATAATTACATCAATTGTTTTGAGTTATCTGATTGTCCCCAACGCTAAACATGCCATATTAACAGGAGTAGGCCTCTCAATCGGCTTGTTCTTAATTTTGAATTATGGCTTAGGTCTCGGACTTTACGCAATTAGAGGTTTTTAGCAATGGAGTTTTTTGCAAATCTTAGTCAGGGATTTGCAATAGCCCTTTCTTTTTCAACACTTTTACTTGCGATATCAGGTTGTTTTGCAGGGACAATTATTGGTTCATTACCTGGTTTAGGACCTTCAAATGGAGTGGCCCTCTTAATCCCTCTTGCCTTTTCTTTAGGCCTGGATGCAACTGAAGTATTGGTATTAATGACATCCGTATACTATGGTGCCATGTACGGGGGTAGAATTTCATCAATATTACTCAACATACCAGGAGATGAACCCGCCCTTATGACGACTCTTGATGGCTTTCCAATGGCCAAAAAGGGGCGTGCAGGAGATGCGCTTGTTTTGTCGGGAGTGTCCTCATTTGTCGGGGCATTTTTGGCAACCATTGGCTTGATGTTATTAGCCCCTGCCCTGGCACGGGTTGCCTACTTGTTTGGCCCGTCAGAATATTTTGCCCTGTACTTACTCGCTTTTTGCACTCTCGGAGGACTCGCCTCAAAAAATCAAATCAAGGCTGCCTTAGCTTCGGCAATCGGATTAGGAATAGCCATGATTGGGCTTGATAATCAGTCGGGGTTACCCCGATTAACATTTGGTGAAGTCTCACTTTTAGATGGTGTCGACTTTCTTGTAGCGATTGTCGGTTTATTCGCTGTTGCTGAGGTATTCATTTACATTGAAAGTCATGGCAAAAATACGGCTCTTGGGATAAAGCTTGAGAAAATCACAATTCCATTCAAAGATATTGCCCGTTGTTGGATGACTATGCTGAGAGGCACAGCAATCGGCTTTTTTGCTGGTATACTTCCAGGAGCTGGGGCGTCATTAGGAAGTTTTTTAGCCTACATGTCTGAAAAGGCAATTGCCCGCGATAAAGACACCTTTGGTCAGGGAAATCCTAAGGGTGTTGCGGCTCCAGAAGCAGGGAATAATGCTGCCGCCGGTGGAGCTTTAGTTCCTATGTTAACCTTGGGAGTTCCCGGTTCTGGAACAACAGCAGTCTTGCTCGCTATATTACTAACCTTGAATATCACACCTGGTCCTTTGCTATTTGAGGAAAGACCCGAGGTTGTGTGGGGATTGATGGCTTCATTGTTAATTGCCAATTTTGTACTGCTCATCATGAATGTCCCCTTGGTCAGAATTTTTGTTAAAATATTGACTGTACCGCCAAGTATCCTTCTACCGGGAATTACTATGGTTGCTTTTGGAGGAATTTATTCTCTTTCTGGCAGTTCACATGACTTATTTCTCATGATTTTATTTGGTCTATTTGGCTATCTCTGTCGCAAAGTTGATATTCCAACAGTTCCTATTATTCTTGGCATCTTGCTTGGTAACAACATGGAAGACAATTTAAGACGTGCGATGATCATCTCTGATGGTGATTGGACTTATCTTTTCTCTTCAAACATTGCCATTGGCTTATGGGTTGCTTCAATTGCTGGATTCATTGCCCCCATGTTTTTAAGAAGATTTCTTAACAAACCGACCCCACCTTCAACAAACTAATCGTGGGCAAAGACACATGGTTAAAGTACTTGTTCCTTCAGGTGTACTTGGCTTACAGTTTGACCAAGATGCACTACGAGAAGGACTAGAACGTCGCCCTGACCTCATTGCGATTGATGGGGGCTCAACCGATAGTGGTCCTTACTATCTTGGTACTGGAACATCAAAATATGCGTCAGCGACAACCCAAAATGAATTACGTATTTTAATTGAGGCACAAAACAGAGCCAAGGTTCCGCTGATAATTACTTCAGCGGGAACGTGCGGAACTAATCGCTCAGTTGATTGGTTAGTCGGCATTGCCAACGAAATTGCTCACTCACTCAAAATCAACTTAAAAATTGCGACAATTAAATCCTCACAGGAACCGGAGACAATAAAGAGAGCATGGTTAGACAAAAAGCTTTTGGCCTTGCAGTATGCCCCGTCTATCTCAGCCGAGATTATTGAAAACTGCCAAAACATTGTTGCCTTAATGGGCGTTGAGCAAATTCAGGCTGCTCTCAATACGGGAGCTGATATTGTGATTGCAGGGCGAGCAACTGATACCGCTTCCATCGCCGCTCTACCTCTCTTGCATTCAACTCAAGCTGGAATTGCGTGGCATGGAGCAAAAATTGCTGAATGTGGTGCGTTGTGTTCCACCCATCCTATGAGCGGTTGTATTTTGGTTGAATTTTTTGATACTTATTGTGAAGTTGAACCGCTACATCCTGACGCGCAATGTACACCTTACTCGGTTTCCTCTCACATGCTTTATGAAAATGCTAACCCATTTAAACTAATTGAGCCCGGCGGTTATCTTGATGTCACCGAAGCACAATACGAGGCAGTTTCACCAAAAAGAGTCAGAGTGAGTGGTTCAAAGTGGATTCAAGCCAAACAGTATAGTGTCAAATTAGAAGGTGTTGGCATTAGCGGTTATCAAACCACAACTCTTACGCTCTTACGCAATCAGCACTACATAAAAAATGCTGCCACTTGGGTCAATAATTTAAAATCCTACTTGCTGGAAACAATTGAACAAAGTTTTGAACTCAACCCCAAACAATTCAGCCTTGATTTTCGTCTTATTGGAAGCAACAGCACTCTTGGAAAATTAGAAACTAAAAACACTAATCCTGCAGAGATTGGTGTGTTATGTATTGTGACGGCCGATACACAAGATATTGCCAACGAAATTGCAAAACATGCCAACCCGTATTTTCTTCATTATCCTCTCTCTGCTGACGAAGAGCTTCCAACATTTTCTTTTCCTTACTCCCCGGCGGAAACACCAAGAGGCCCGCTCTATGAATTCTACCTCAATCATGCATTGGTTGTTTCAGACCCAATGGAACCCTTTCAATTAGAGGTCATAGAAGTCAATGGCACAACTCGGTAGCAGGGTTAAAAAGATCAGATCAAAGAATGCTGGCCCATTCTGTATAACAATTGACTTGTTTTGTATCAATCAGACCAATTATCAATGGTTACTTGAAACATTGACCCCAGAAATCATAGCCAATTTATTTCAAGTCAGTGAAAATCAATTAGAGATTTTCAAAATTCCCTCATTGCATACGCTCAAAATTAGTTTTCCTCGGCATCATATCCAGGGGAGTCGACTTGATAGTGATATTCATGGGGCTCAGTTTGCCGAAATTCTTAACGAACTCAATGTTGATTGAATAAATTAACAACTCTCGACCTTAATAATACTTACCCGCCAGATAGTCATGGGTCAACAGTTCAAACCACAGCAAGCTTTTGACTCTCCTCCTCAAGGAGTTCATCAGCTAAGGCTTGACCCAAATCGGTTCCTTGATTAATTTCGGCAGTTTTTGTACCAGAAACAAATCGCTCTAATTTATCAGAGTAAAATTCACCTCTTAATATCAACTCGTTTGAGTTGATTGTAGCAAATCCAGCAACTGGAAGATCACAGCTTCCTCCCAATGATCGTAGAAATGAACGTTCAGCCTTAGATGCGAGCTCGGTTTCAACATGGTTGACTTGTTTGAGAATCTCAATTGTTTGACGGTCATCAGTACGACATTCGAAACAAATTGTTCCTTGTCCTGGTGCAGGAAGCAAAATTGAATACGGAATAGTAAATCGTGGCAGTCCAAAGAGTTTCATTCGGTTTAGCCCGGCACAGGCGAGAACAAGACCGTCCACCTCACCCTTTTTCCAACTATTGATTCGAGTTAAAATGTTGCCTCGAATTGGTTCAACGATTACTGTTGTGTTAGCTCTGGCGATTTGCAATTGTCGCCGAATACTGGATGTACCAATTATCGCATTTCTCGGTAGCTCATGCAAATTTTTTGCTTGATGAGTAATTAATGCATCAAGTGGATCTTCTCTCTTGAAATAAGCTGCAATCAGCAATCCTTCCGGTTGGTCAACTGGCATATCTTTAAGCGAATGTACACCGCCATCAATTTTACCGGCAAGAATCGCCGTTTCAATTTCCTTACAGAATACTCCCTTTTCTCCGATCATCCGAAAAGGCCTATCATGAACTCGGTCGCCAACTGTCGTATATTCAGAAAGGATTATGTTTTTTTCATCAGCGACTAACTTAAGTAAGAATTCGTTTTTAACTTCTTGTGCCTGCTTCTTGGCAAGCTTTGAAGCTCTGGTTCCAATCCGAATTACGGGGGAATTATTCTTGTGAATAATTGAAGTCATATGAGTGTTTGGGAATCTATTTGCTTATCATTCTTTGAGGATAAAAGAGGTCTGAGTCACTCGGGTAAGAAAAGGTTTTGTTGAACTTCTAACTGTGAATTAAGTGACTATGTGATTAAGTTGTTTATTAGTTCTAATCGGTTCAAAGAACTATACAATCCGTATTGTTTGAATTAGTTAATTGAATAATTGTATTCTTCCGGCAGCATTCGATAACCCTGGAAAATCGTTGGTTTGATTGACCTTGGTATATTCTGAAAACTACTTCATTGTAGATTTTTTCAACCCTCTTTCCTTTTTTTCTCTATTTCTAATTCCAAGAGGTCGTTTTCTAACTTCTTTTTCTTTGACGACCTGCTAATCCAAGAACAAACTAGCCATACAATGTAGATTAAAAAGGGCAATATAATAAGTAACATAAAGCCGGGCAAACCAATATTATTTAGCATGACAAATTCATTATTTAATGTTCAAAATTG
>Ga0209022_1000266_pt1 | contig 69132 bp, 65 predicted proteins | sample PinacodermPK_FD_187300 | JGI IMG/M metagenome (GOLD analysis project Ga0209022, IMG submission 187300) | Host-associated microbial community of the marine sponge Aplysina aerophoba from Gulf of Piran - sponge pinacoderm, lysed by proteinase... | ecosystem: Host-associated > Porifera > Sponge >... | reverse complement strand
CCGTCGCGGACGATATATCCTCCCTCATGGAAACCCCTCCGATCGTCAGCAATGAACCAGAGGACTCTCCCGCGCCGAACCGGAGCCGATCAACGACAATAAGCACCGTCGTCCTTTAACCGCTTACCCCGTCTTGCACGGCGAACGCGACGAATCGCTTCAACAGCCGACCGGGCAGCACCAGCCGGTTCCCGAGCGCGCGGCGCGTGGCGAGGTACTCCTCGAGCAGCAGCGCGAGTTCGCTCATGACGCACCTCCAGGCCACGCCGGCGCAAGCGCACGGAGCGCTTCGAGGTTCACCTTGGCGTAGATCCACGTGGTGTCGGGTGAGGCATGACGCAGGATCTGGCCGATCTCTTCCAGCGAGGCGCCGTGGCGCAGCATCGCGGTAGCCAGGGAATGACGCAGCAGATGCGCGCCCCTGAACGGCGGGTCGATGTCGGCTCGCGCCAACGCCCGTTGCACGACATTGATGATCGCCACCGGTCCGGCAAAGCCCACATGCGGTGCGTGAACACGAACGAACACGTGCCGGGTGGGGCACTGCGGGCGCCCGTCACGAAGATAGGCAACCAGGGCCTCGCTGACCTCACAGGGCAGCGGCAGCGGCTCGCGCCGCGGACCCTTGCCGGACACGGTCACAACACCTGCGTCCCAATCGAGATCGTCGAGCGTCATCGCGGCCACTTCACCGGCGCGCAACCCCAGCCGCGCAAGTAGCAGCACGATGGCACGGTCGCGCCGTCCGGCGGAGGTGCGCGGGTCGCAGCTGCGGATCACCGCTTCCACCTGCTCGCCCGCGAGCGACTTCGGTATGCCTGAGAGCCGCCAGCTCACCACGGGGACGAGCGCGCCGGCGAGGTCGACGGGGATGTCCCCACGCTGATGGAGGTGACGCAGGAAGCTGCGCAGCGCGGTGACAAACAGCTTGACGCTCGACCGGGACAAGCGTCGGGACTGGCGTGTGATGAACTGATTGACATCGCGTACGGTGATCGTCTCAAGCGCCACGTCCCGCGCGGCGAAGCATTCGGAGAGAAAGGCGCGAATGATGGGCAGGTAGTTCTTCACCGTCGCCCGGCTCACACCCCGCTCATTGACGAGAAAGCGCTCATAGCGGTGCTCGACTGGCGCGAACGGATCCGGGTTCTGCGGAGACGGTGCGGCGAGAGGGGTCCGTCCAACCGCGCGCAGATGGCTCAGCAACTGCCGGGTGGTCACTGCATCGCCGCGCTGTACGCATCGCGGTCCGCGGGTCAGCAGGAACGCTTCGATGCGCGGCTCGTCAAGTGCTTCGATCCCCAGGCCCTGGTGCTCGAGCCACCGACTGAGATTGCGCACGAGCCGCAGCTTGCTCACCGCCGATTGGCGGGCATATCCCTGTGCCTCGAGCCGCGTGGCGAACCGGTCGAGATCACCGGCCAGTAGACCGACACGCAACCACCGCTGGCTGGTTCGGCTGGGGAAATAGAACTCTGTCGACATCGGTCTTCTCCGTTGCACTGGCAGTATTGCCAGCAGGAGAAGACCACCGGATTATTCCGGAACATCAACTACCGTGATCCTGCGCAACATGCTGAAGTGACGCCAATCTCAGGTGTCCTTGCCGGCCGACCTGGAATAAGCCGAAACCGGAAATGACGCTTACTCCGGTTTCGGAGTAAGAGACATAGCTGGGCCTCCACCGCCGCCATGAACGGCGTGGACATGGTGACCATCGCCAAGCTGCTTGGTCATGCACTGGTCGAGACCACGGAACGCTACGTCCATCTGTCCGACCGCTCCGTTGCCGACGCCGCCGACCGGGTATCGAACCGCATCCATGCGGCCCTGGCCGGAAGGGAGGAAGGCGGCGGGCGGACGTCCCGCGCCGTGCGCCCGGCCCAGGCCGGACCCGAGACCCAGCCCAGGGGAGCCATTGGTTATGTCCACATTTGACCTCACCCCGCGCCTTGCCCGCGAGAGCACGTCCAACGGCAAGGACACCATACTGTTCGACAAGGCAGTCACCGGCTTCGGTCTTCGCATCCACCCGTCGGGCCGCAAGGTCTGGATCGTGCAGGCCCGCATCGAGGGACGGAGCCGCCGCATCGTCATCGCCCGCCACGGGGAAATGGAGTTGGCGCAGGCCCGCCGCCGCGCCCGCGACATGCTCGCGCGCATCCGCGCGGGCGGGAACCCCGCCGACGACATCCGGCGCGAGAAGGAGACCCCGACGCTGCGGGAGTTCGCAGACGAGTATCTGCGCCGCTCGGAACCGCACTGGAAGCCCTCGGGGCGCAAGACGGTGCGCATCTATCTCAAGGCGCGCATCCTGCCCGCCTTCGGCAGGACGCCGCTCGACCGCATCGGCCCCGAGGACGTGGCCGCGTGGTTCGATGCAGCCAGCAGGGACAAGCCCGGCGCGGCCAACCGCGCCTTCGAGATACTGCGCGCGATGATGAACCGGGCCGAGGAGTGGGGATTGCGCGAACGCGGCTCCAACCCCTGCCTCGGTATCGCGAAGAACCCGAGGAAGCAGGTTGCCCGCTTCCTCGACATGGACGAGCTGGCCCGGCTCGGGCGCGCGCTCGACACGCACGAGGACCGATGGCCCGAGGCCGTCGCCGCGATCCGGCTGCTGGCGCTCACCGGATGCCGCCGCAGCGAGGTGCTCGATCTACGCTGGCGCGACATCGGCGAGGACGTCATCGCGCTCGAAGACTCGAAGACCTGCCCGCGCAGCGTTCCGCTCGGCGAGGCCGCGCGGGCGCTCATCGAGGCGCTGCCCGGCGCGCGCGACCCGGACGCGTTCCTGTTTCCGCGCTACGCCGAGGCGCGGGGGCAATCCAGCCTCATCGCGTGCTGGCGCGCGGTCTGCGCGGATGCGAAACTCGGCAGCCTGCGCCTGCACGACCTGTGCCATACCGCCGCCAGTCAGGCCGTCATGGCGGGCGAGAACCTGCCCCTGGTGGGCAAGCTGCTCGGCCACCGACGCCATCGGACGACGGCGGGCTACGCCCACCTTGCCGATGAGCACCTTGTCGAAGCAGCAGAAAGAATAGGTAATCACATCGCCGTTGCGATGAACTACGCGGATGCCACTACGCATTGCGCTTTTTCCAACGATCAATAACAAGCCTCTCCACCATGTCCAGAAATACCAACAGGGCGTCCAATTCGCGAATGAAGTGAATGTATCCACGTTTTTCAACGCTTTCATATGCATACCTTCCAATATGGAACTTGGCTTCACTATCGCAGTAATTGCAGAAATCATGGAAGTTATTGATCAAGACAGATGCTTGGAATTCCGGCATCGTTCCTGTTTGAAATGCTCGCCCCATGACTAGATCCGAACCTACATGCGTGGAGAAAAGTTCTTCCAATACATTTTTTTCTTCTTTGCGGAGGGACTTGTATAAGCGTGCCAGTGTATGTGTGGATTTCGTTGGTCCCACCGTTACGACCAAAAGGACCTTCAGTGACAACTCAAGAGAAATTACGAAGTTAAACTGACTAACGATCTTGGCTGACATCCAAATCTCTTGCCCACTCCAGTTTCCATTACCGTAGTTATTTGGCTCCTGGTCTTCCGGTAACCATCCGGCATCTCGTATCATATTGTCAATATTTCTAGTCACGTTGCTGAACCCTTTTGCAAGGCTCAGGCGCATCCGATAACTTTCTGAACTTAGATTCATTTTCCCTACTCCCGTTTGGCGAATTGTCACCGCGTCGTCAGCGGGCGACGCGCAACACCCGAACGGCTCACTCGTACTCTCACCTTCGCCTTAGCTTGGAGCGGGGTATACATCTTCTCATACAAGGCAAACAGGTGCTCGACGCGCTCGCGCTCGGAGGAGAACCCCGAGCGCCGGTAGAGCCTGTCCACGGCGCGGTCGAGCGCCCGGTGCGCCCGGCGGAGGTCTGGCGGCATCAGGTCGGGATCGTAGAGGTTGGCCAGCGTCGCGCCCGGATGCGCGGCGCGGGCATCGAGCACCGCTTGCGCGAGCGGCTCCAGCTTCGACAGGTCCGCGTCCTTGGGCGGCATCGGGAAGGTGTTGTAAACAAGGCCGATGGAGTATCGGTAATCGCTCTTCAGTCGTCCGCCGATATGGCGCAGCCATGCCATGTGCATGGCCGACGTGAGCAGCGCGAAATCGGCCAAGCTCGCGTTTTGAAGCACGAACACAAGATCGCTCGGGATAGTCGGCGGCTCCAGCTATCCAGCCGGTACATACTCCCGCCGTTCTGAACTCACTTTGGGCACGACCAGAAATGGCGCGGTGGGGATCACCTCGACATTGTACCGTGTCGGATAGTCGGCAATCGCCAAAGTACTCTTGCGCTTGCTCTTGCTCCAAAAGCGGCGGACGGCCGCCATGCGTTCGCGGACGCGAGGAAGGACTTTCAAAACCGTCGGGGACGCGTCCTGCAAGGCCAGAATCCAACGCTCACCACCTTGCAAATACTCACGCGCGCCCACGTAGGGGCGGAGAAATTGTGCGGCAACCGGCTCTGCTTCCAGCAGTTCGGCGCGATCCTCTGCGTTGAAGATGTACTCGCCGTCATCAATGGGCTGGCTTCCGCTTATCAGCCGCCCCATCCCATTGATCGGCGCGCTTTCCTCCCGCACCACCAGATGCAGGTCCGACAGCCCGCCCGCATCGAACAGGTAGGGCGACAGCGCCGTGTGGCGGCTTTCCTCAGGGTCGCCGTTGATGTCGGGATAGCTGAACAGGCGTTTCTCCGCCCGCGCGCCCTTGCGCCGGTCGAGGCCGAGTATGACGACATGCACATGCGCCTTGCCGCGCGCGTCCGATCCCCATGCGAACGTCCGATGCGCGAAAGCGATTTCCAGCTTGCAGCGCCCGAACAGCACCGGCCATAGCTGCGCGACCTGCTCGCCCTGCGTGATCGAATTGGTCGCGACGAAGCCGATCCGGGCATCGCCGCCGTTCACGTACTCCCCGGCCTTGATGAACCACGCGGCGACGTAATCGAGCGTGCCGCCGCTCTTGCCGAGCGCGGCGATCCCCCGCACCTGTTCGCGCTGCTCCGGCGTCTGGTACTTCGCGCCCACGAACGGCGGATTGCCCAGCACGAAGGAGCAATCGCCCGGGGGCAGCAGTTCGGACCAGTCCGTTTCGAGCGCATCGCCGTGGAAGATATGCGGCGACTTCTCAATCGGAATACGAACGAAAGTTTGGCCGAACTCAAGGCTCAGCCGGTTGTTCATGATGTGGTCCATCATCCACAGGGCAGTCTCGCGATACGGGCCGGGAATTCGCCAAGCTCGATCCCGTAGAACTGGTCCACGTCCACCACCGACTGCCACGCCGCAACGAGCACCGCCTGACCGGTCGCGGCGGTTGCGTCCCGAATGTCGCGGATAACCTCGATTTCGAGTATCCGCAATTCCCGGTACGCGATGATGAGGAAGTTGCCGCAGCCGCACGCCGGGTCGAAGAACGTCAGGGTGCCGAGCTTCGCCTGGAACTGGCGGAGCGCCGCGAGGCGGCCCCGTCCCCGGCGCTTGCGCACCCGCTCGAACTCGGTGCGCAGGTCGTCCATGAACAGCGGCTCGATCACCTTGAGGATGTTCTTCTCGGTCGTGTAGTGCGCCCCCTGCGCCCGGCGCTCCGCCGGGTCCATCACCGACTGGAAGAGCGCGCCGAAGATGGCGGAAGAAATGTTCGACCAGTCGAAGCGGCAGGCGTCGAGCAGCGCCCCGCGCAACGCCGTGTCGAACGAGAACGTCCGCAGGTGCCCCTCGAACAGGTCGCCGTTGACGTAGGGGAACCGCGCCAAGTCCTCGTCGAGCGTCGCGGCGCGTCCGTCCTCCGGCGTGTCGAGCACCTCGAACAATTGCGCGAGCCAGGGCCCGAGATCGGCGCCGTCCCCGCTGGTGCGCGTCTCGATGAAGTCGAGGAAGATGTCGCGCGGCTCGAAAATGCCGGTGTCGTCGGCGAACATGCAGAACACCATCCGCACAAGGAAGCGTTCCAGATCGTGGCCCTCGTGTCCGGCATCGGCGAGCGCATCGTGCAGTCGCCCGACCAGCTCGGCAGCTTCGATGTTCGCCGGGTCCTGGTCGCGGAACGTCCGGCGCTGCACCCCGAGGATGAAGCCGAAGGACTCCACATGCGCGGGAAGGTCCGCAAGCGGGAAGGCCACAACCTCCCGCTCGTCGAGATCGTGAAGCTCGAAGGTCTGGAAGTCGCTCACCAGGATGAACCGCGGGCGCTCGCGTTCCGGCAGCGCGTCGAAATACTCCCCGGCCTGCTCATACGCCTTGCGGAGATCGCGCCCGGCGCTTTTCTACTCGACGAGTAGCACGCCCAGCCAGAACAGGTCGATGAAGCCTGAGCGGTTGTCCAGCTTCGCGACATGCTGCTCGTAGCGCGCGACGTTCCGCCGCCGCACCCCGAACACGTCGAAAAAGGCGTTGTAGAAGCTCTGCGTCTCGCCCTTCTCGTAGGCCGCGTCCTTCCAGTCCCCGGCGAAGGTGGCGGCGCGGGCGCGGGCCTCGTTCCACGACAGGCGCACGGCCTACAACGCTTCCTGGTCGAAGTAGTCTTCGTCGATCCGCTTGACCTCGTAACGGTCGCGCGTGCGTGCGCCGACGTTGTGACGAACCATGAGCCGCGCCAGTTCTTCGCCGTCGATCAGAACGATCCGCTTCGGACTTCGCGCCACGTAGTCTTTTGCGGCGCGCGTGAAGCCGGAGGTGGTGACGAACACGCCCTTGGTCGTGCCGGCGGCGTCGATCGCGCCGGCGAAGTTGCGCAAGTCGCCTTCGCCCACGGCGTTGCCTTCAGCGTATTTCTTCGCCTGTACATAAACCTCGTCCAAACCGAGTGCGTCCTCGCGGATCGTGCCGTCGATTCCGCCGTCGCCCGAGCGCCCCGTTACGCGGCCCATCGTGGCATCGCCGCCGCCGTAACCCATCGCGATGAGCAAATCGACGACCACGCGTTCGAGAAACGCAGGCGCGGCATCGCGAACCCGATGCAGCACATCGGCTTCCAGAGCGCCGCTCAACTGTCGGGCGGCCCGGTCCAGTGCTTCTTCCGGCGTGTCCGAGATTTCTTCGCTCTGCTTGGACGCCACTTCCTTGCCGGAAGGAGGGGCGTTCGCCCGTTGCGACCATTCGGCGAAATCGGGATATTCTCCAAGCAGGTTCAAATCAATGCGAGAAGGCTTGCGCGACAGCAGGTGTTCACCCTCCTGCGTCAACCGATACACGCCGCGACGGACCCGCTCCAGTAGCCCGGCGCGCTCCATGTAGATCACGGCCCAACTCACACGGTTGACGAACACTGCCTGCCGACCGCTCGGGAGCATTTCCCGGACATCTTCCGCCGAGAGTCCCTCGGCGGCGGCGATACGTTCGCGGACTTCTGAAAGTGACGGCTCCCCACCGCCGGCGAACGCCTTGAGGGCAGGGAGCATCAGCGACTGAAAATCGGGAACTGGCATGGCCTCCCCTCACGCCGCCGATTGCCGGGGCGTAACGCGTTTCGCGATCTCGCGGCCCGCCGCGATCTCCGCCCGACGAAGCTCCCACGTCTTCTGAAGGTTCAGCCAGAGTTGCGGCGTCGTCCCGAAATAGCGCGCCAGCCTGAGCGCCGTGTCCGCGCTCACCCCCCGCTGGCCGTTCAGGATCATCGTTACCCGGTTCACCGGCACGCCCAGCGCCTTCGACAGCGCGTTGGCCGACAGCCCGAGCTCGTCGAGCTCGCCGCGCAGGATTTCGCCCGGATGCACCGGCCTCATCCCGTTCCTTGCGTTCATGTCAAATCTCCCTCAGTGGTAATCCACGATCTCCACATCTTCCGGCCCGTCGTCTGTCCAACGAAAACAGACGCGCCATTGCGCGTTGATCCGAATGCTGTGCTGACCGGCGCGGCCGCCCCGCAGCGCTTCCAGCCGGTTGCTCGGCAGTGCGGCAAGGTCTCCGAGTGTCTCCGCGCTGTCCAGCAGAACCAGCCGGCGCGCGGCCTGAGCTGCGAAGCCCTGAAATGCCGCGACGCGCCGCCCCTCGAAGAAGCGGCGCGTATCCCGATCCTTGAAGCTTCGAATCATGTGCGCCGACCATAGCTTATGTTACGTCTTCCGTAAAGGATGCTGGTGCTCCGTATCTTGCTTGCGCTCCGCCGGCGAGTTGCCACGCGAGGACTCGCGTAATGTTCAGCATCGTGTTCGCCGCTCGGTTCAGCAGCGAACACGCATGTGCCACCGCTGCCGCCGCCGATGGCGACGGCCCAACCCGCACCGCCGCCAGCAGTGCGGGCCGAGTGAACGACGCTGCCGTCGAGCACGACACCATGCATTGATCTGTTACCTCGTGCTTCCTATAGTGCCGCCCGGAACCCGCGCGGTGGTTCGGGGACTGTCTCCGCAGGTGCGCGGCGGGCGCTGCCGCTCAAGCGCCGCTCGGGCTAAATGCCGAAGGCCAAACGGCTTTCATCGCCCGACAGCTTGAGCGGTCAGGAAGCGCGATCTGGACGCCCTTCGGCGCGTGGTTCTCACACCCGACGCATCGCTGATGCAGGTGTCCCAGGCGGCCTCTTGAGCTGCCTTTTCGGGGACTCTCGGGCTCAATAGGGGTCCCGGGGTTGTTGGAGCGAGCGCCATGCGTTCGCCATGCGCGGATGGTCATCGCCCCGGGGTCGGGTGTCCCCGCCTGCCTCCGGCGCCGTGCGCGCGCATTGCGCGATCCACCTTGCTGCATTGCGATCGCCACGCGCCGCAATCCGCCAATTTCTCTCTGCATCGGGTCGAGTTGCAGCTGGTTGAGGCGCTGCGGCGTGGTCCCGGGTTTGCTGAAGCCGCAAAACAACGCCGAGTACACCGACGACGACCGTCACCGCTCGCTTGAATTGAGCACGGAACTTCCGTAGGTGTGCAGTGAAGCGAAGCTTGACCCGAACGGTGGTCGACACCGTGCTCGGTCTTGCCATAGCTGCGTGTGTTCCTCTCCTACCGGAGCTCACGATCTTTCAGATCGACGTTTCGATGGAGGTGGCCAAGCGCACCAAAGGTGTTTGGGAGCTCGTGGCCTGGCGGGCCTGGTTGGGGGAGCGAACATACGCGGCAATGGGAGGCCAGTGCTCGTCGGTCGCCAATGGTCAGGCAGGCCACAGAGGGGGTTCAAATCCCCGCTCCCCACACTCGTTGCCTTTTCGCGACATGCCGGAACAGCCATAGGCATCGGCGTATGCGGTTAATTTTCACTCAAGCGCCGAATTTATCACTTCATGTTGGTGCGGCCTCTCGGGTATGGAGCCAACGTGCGGACACGAAAGCAGGCTACCTGTCCACCAAGCGGAAAGGAACATCGATTGTCTCGAACTCACGGGAATGAAGGCAGGTGCTGCGACGCTGTCCTGTGCGTGCTTGAAGGGCGAGCGGGAGAGGTGCGCGACGACCTGCACGTCGACCCGCGCGGAGGTGCCGGAGCCGGACGCGTCGACGTTTGCGTGCAACTCGGCAGCGACCGCTACGTCCTGGAACACACCCGAATCGACCCTTTCGAAGACGCGGTCACGATCGGGATCAAGTTCTCTGAGTTCGTGAGCCCGATCGCAGATCATTTCTCCGGCGTACTGCCCGGTCCCGCATACCATACCCTTCTTCTTCCTCAGGACCTAAAACTCGGCGGCAAAAACAAGAAGCAGATCGCCACCATCCAGAAAGCGCTTATCGACTGGATTTCCGGCAAGGCGCCGCGCCTATACGATCAGGCCGCGACAACCGGACTGGGTCAATCGCATGCCTCTGCGGTCCGAGAACTTCCGGGCCTGCTACCCTATCCCGCGAGCTTGTCCTGCTGCATGACGGGCCCGCCGTCCGACACGGACGCCGGCAGTTTCGCCGTTGTCCGGGCCCCGGGTGCCGACCTTGAGCAACAAAGGTTCCGCCGTCTGCGCCGGGCACTTGCGGAGAAAGGCCCCAAGCTGCAACGATGTAAGGACCGCGGAGCGCGGACTGTTCTCGTCCTGGAATGCGGGGATATCGCGCTCTCCAATTCCGTTTCCATTCGCGCAGCGTTGAGCCGGGTAGCCGAGGGACGCGCGGACATTCCCGACGAGACTTACTTGGTGGAGACCAAGGTCGAAACATGGCACGTTTGGCCGATGAACTCAGCCGCGGAGGCCGCCTTCCCGAGCGACTTCAATATTGAATGCAAAGCATTCGAGTCGGCACACTTGGATGATCTGATGTCCCAGGATGCACCCGAAGTCCAATGCAACGTCTGCGTCGGTCCCTAACAAACGGGGGCGTGTCGAACAAGAGCGCCGCACGCCTGACATCCTCCCATTCGGAATTAGAGAAGCCGATGGTTCTGTTCCTTCACGGATCCTCCCGCCGGAACGCCGCTTTGGCCCAGCCGGGACGCCGTCTCGTGCACAGAGCAGAACCACCGTCTCGAACATCTTCTCGACAAGTTGCAGCGAGCGATCCACAGGAAGTAGCCCCTCGACACCTTCCTCCAATCCAAGATGCGCTTGAACGAGCCCCTGGTAGCCGCACGCATCTGGGTCGTCTGCGATGATCTCGGCGTCCCTCCTTGGGCAGCGCTACAGGACTTGCGGCTGCCGTTCCAGTAGCTTCAACAGTCGCGATCGGTTGAATTCGGGGTGCTTGACCGCAAAGTCGAGATAGTTTTTCACCGCCGTTGCGACAATCCACCTGGCCCGGGCGAGGTCGGTCCAAGTCAACTTCTGGTGTGGGTCAGCCAGACTGTGCAGATATTCGTTCCTGAGCCGATATGTGGACTCTAGCCATTGGGCCGCTTGCTCGTCGGCAACGAGATGCGCGAATCGCCGGGTCAGCTTCTCGCGCCTACGTTCCTCTTTGAGTCGTAGGGTCGCCTCCAGGCAGCTCAGATTGGAAATGATCTCGTCCACGCCGTATTCCGAGAGAGGCTTGATGAAGAAATGTCTCGTCAGCGGGTGGAAGCTCGCGCTGGCGGGACCTCTTCTCCCGAGAACCGTCTCAAAGTCGTTCCATCGCTGCTGGAGGACATCATGCTCTCGAGCGCCGAACTCGAATATTTCTGATCGGTCCGGGACCTCGATATAGTCGTATTCGTCTCCCACAACCTGACGCGAAAGTGATGACGGATCGGGCGGCGCGACCGGATCGGAGAACGGGTCGTCAGTGAAGGAGAACATCCAGGGAATGCGAAACGGTCGCCAGAGTGCGTCTCCGGGGTCCTTGAGGAAAATCAGCAGCAGGACGAAGAGCGCGTCTTCCACCGGCATTGGGTAGGTGGAACGGAATAGCTCGACGGTGTCGAGTTTGCCCCAGACAGTGTTCAGCCGGTCGAGCCAGGTCCGTCTCTCGAGGGGACCGGCCGGCTCGGTCGGACGGGTGGCGAGCCAGTAGAATCCGTCGAGCTCCGCTGTAGGGAACCGATAGCGGACACCGAACCTTGCCAGCGCGTCGACGGGCACGCGTCTGGCGAGGTCATCGCCGTCGAGGCGTACGATTTCGTTGGAACCGAAGCGAACGCTGGTGACTTCCTGCGTGCGGTCGCCTGAGCGATCCTCGAGTGAAAGGCGATCAAGCGGTACCAGATAGGTGCGGCGGACGGACTTGCGCAGGAATGCACGGTGCAGCGATTCGGCGGTTTCTGCGGCGTCTGGAGTCCGATCTCCGAACCACGGCGCGCCGTTCCAACGAAAGAAATTGTGTAGGGCTCGGCTAAGCACGCTGGGGGTGACTTTGGCGGAGGGTGCCCGATGAAGGCGCGACTCCTCAAGGCCGAGATAAATCGATCGGCATGCGTCTTCCAGGCTACAAAATGCGCGTGAGCGATGGACGCCTTCTTCCGACCGCATCGAGAGCTGCCAGAGGTCCTCGATGACGATGCGGAGACGTTCCGGCGACATCGAGGGGGCGGGCGGCGTGAGCATGCTGTCTGTCATGAGTCGATGGATGAGCGTAGGCCAGCCCGAAGTCGGTATTGGATTACGCTGCCGAGCCTTCGCGAGCGATAACCTCGGCGATTTTCAGGATCTCTCGCGCCTTGATCACAACGCCCAGATTGCTCGGCATAAGCGATTTCGTGACTGCCGTGGCAGTCGGTATGTCGAGTTCTTCCACAGTTCCCTCAACGTCGTGGACCAGTACGGAGGAGACGATGCCCAGCAAAGCACAGCGCTCGCCGAAGTTGACGTTTCCGTCCTCTATATAGGCAGGGAAGTTGTAGAGGAACACCGGTGAGCCACTGGACCCGGGGAAGATCGAGCAGTCGATCAAAAACTTGGACTCCCCGTTGTAGTCGAGCATGGCAGGCGAGGCCGTGATGCCGCGTCGGAAAAGAGGGAGGTTTCGCGTGCTATCCCATTGACCTTGCGGGTATCCCACGACCAGCACGTCTTGGACGAAGCGCAACTGGTTCTCAATGCCTTCCGCGGCAAAGTCTTTCAGGCTGATGTCCTCAAGATAGATGGTGCTTCCGTCATTGACGTTTGTGTTGAGAATTGGACGCAACAGAATGGCTGCCAAGTCAACTTTTGAGTTGTCGTGAAAATGCACGACCTCGTCCAATCGATCGAATTCGAGCACTCTGCGCCGTTCCAGCGTCGCCTGACGCGGATCGGGCGCGGTCGAAAGGACGATCCGAATGTTGCGAAATCCCTCGACGACATGTCTGTTGGTTATGAGTACGGGCACAGCGCCGAGGGTCTTGAGCGGAAACACGCAATAGAAGCTCGAAGCGACACTCCGGCGTTCGGCCCCGAAGCACTCGATCCGCACCGTGGACTTTGCCATCTTGTTTGTTGCGCTCATTTGATGCCTCCGGACGTAGCGCTCGCCCGTTGGCGGACGCGTGAATGCCGCCATGCAGTAGGGTCGCAGACCCTAGTGGTCAAGGACAATTTCGGCGGTGATCGGTGAGCCGATGGATATCCGCCGAAATCCGTACGGAACTTCACTGGATCGAATACATATCCAGCTGGGTGCAGCGGTGCGGCGCGTGCCGCAGCGCGCCGGTCAGGCTCGGTCGGGAACCCCCCGCCGCAGCTTGTCGTGCAGGACGCGGGCCTCAGCGACCAGCGCTTCGACCTCCTCCTCACGCCCTTCCCGGACCATCGCGTCGCGCTTCTCGGTCGCCAGGAACCAAGTGTAGCGGAACATCCGCTCGATCAGCGGCGCGAGCAACGGGGCCAGTGCGTCCGATACCGAGCTTTCGGGATCCCGCGCGAGCGCCAGACTCCGCTCCCGGACAAACTCCGTTGGCGGCATGTCGTGCAACACCGCCGCGTGCCTGACCTGCTCCCACTCGGAATCCGAGAAGCGGATCGTCCTGTTCCTTCGCGCATCCTCCGGCCTCTCGGCTGCCGCTTCGCCGGCCGGCACGTCATTTCTCGTGTCATCGCTCATCCCTCCGCCTCCGTCATGCGCCGCTTACAGCCGCGGCGGCCGCTCCGTTCGCGGCCTTTCCGACGATCTCAAAGCGCCGGCACGCGCTGCGCAATGCATGCGGCGTCCTGCTCTCGCCGAAGCCGTAGACCGCAAACCCGCCCTCCCGGAGCCCCTGGGCGAGCCGGGTGAAGTCGCTGTCGGAACTCGTAAGCGATGGGGTGGACGCCCCCGCCCGACGGCATCGAAGTGTGCCAAGGTGGAACATCAGAAGCCCACACAGGGGAGGGAGCATCCATGACCGCGGTTAGCACGATCGGGTTCGACCTGGCAAAGCACAGTTTCCAGTTGCACGGTGCAACAGCTGATGGATCGGTTGCGCTCCGCGGGAAGGTGGGTCGCGAGAAAGTTCTTGAGGTGGTTGGGTCTTACCCGCGGTGCGTGGTGGCGATGGAGGCCTGTGCAAGCGCTCACTACTGGGGACGTGAGATCGGGGCTCTGGGACACGAGGTGAAGCTGATTGCTCCGGCCTTCGTAAAACCATTTGTGAAGCGGCATTCATACCAAGACACCTCGCTACGTTATTCAAAATCAAAGGTTTCCTGTGTCGCGTTCGATGCCGACGCTCCTGCGGCCAGCGCCGCAGCGACGCGCGGCAGTTCAAGTGCATCGGCGACGATCACCCATGGCGCGCCCTTGCAGATCTGACGGGCAGCAACAATTCCATTTCGGATTAGCCGGTTCATCGTTCTGGCGCTGATGTTCAGTCGTTCCGCGGCCTCCGTCTGGGTGAGTTCGTTGCGCTCCTGCCGCTCTCCTTCCCGGTAGACCGGGATGCCACGCCTCGAACGAAAGGCGCGCACGCGGGCTTCGGTCCAACTGTGGCCCTTGCCGGTTCGCTTTCCCGCCCGGTTCAGAAACGCCGTGATGGCGCGATCCGGAATAAGCCGCGCAAGATCGTGGACCATGGTCTCGACATCGGTGTCGGTGGCGATACGGGTTTGCCCCCTCTTTCTCCTGCGTACCGACAGTTCCGTGTGATCCCCACCATGCCAATGAAGCACCAGATCGATCCGGTCAGAAGCACCTGACGGTTCCTGGCGGCGGCGAAAGCATCGCATTGACCGGTCCCGCTCTCGTCTATCTGCCCGGCGAAAGGTTCTTCCTGTGCAATTCCGCAGACTGAATGCTTGTCGCCGGCGCAGAGACAGGCCCGGTGGTGCGGAATGCCGGCCGCGTCTCTCGCTGGGCTCAGCGCTGACGAGCCCCGAAGTCCGGTCCGGGTACCGCATTTTCCCGCGACTTCCCCCTGTTTTCCGTCGATGCGCAAGCCGCGATCGTCGTCGGTGACGACACGCCGAAGATGCGCCGGATACCGATGGCGACCCGGTCCCCGAGGCTGACGGCCCAGGCGGCTTCGACAAGCCGGACGAGTCCGGGGCCCATGAACGCCGCAGTGGTCAACCATTGTGCGTGAACGGGTGCGGCGATGCAGGCAGGACACGCCAACAGTTCAGAAATCGCCCTCGTGGTCGCTTGCAGGCGAGCGATGGAATTCCGGACCCCGTAGCGTGCCGCACCCTGCGACACCGGTGCGTGGACATGGCTGCCCTGACCCGAACGACCGCGGCTCTCCTCGTCAGCGTGGCGCTGGTCTGGGCCGCCAACGGACTGTGCTTTACCCTGCTGGCCCTTCGGCTCGGCGCCGAAGGATTCTCGTCGCTCGACGTCGGGATCGTCACGACCGGGTACTTCGCGGGGCAGCTTGTCGGAGCCGTTTTCTGCATGCGGCTGATCGAGGGTGTCGGCCACGTGCGGGCCTTCGCCGCGTTCGCGTCGGTGATCTCGGCGAGCGCGATCGGCTACGCGCTACATGTCGACCTGGTGGTCTGGACCGGTTTGCGGTTCATCCACGGTGTCTGTATCGCGGGCTTGCTCACCGCCACCGAGAGCTGGCTCAACAGTTCGACCGCCAACGCGAACCGCGGACGCCTGCTCGCCGTCTACACGATCATCCAGTACGTTGCCATCAGCGCCGGTCAGCAGCTGCTGAACCTGCACGTTCCGAGCAGCTTCGTCCTCTTTACCGTTTCGTCGATCCTGTTCTCGCTCGCCCTGGTACCGCTGGTCCTTTCCCGCTCGGCACCGACCGGTGCGGTCGCGCCGTCCCGGCTTGGCCTGCGCGCTCTCTACGAGATCACGCCAAGCGGCGTGACCGGGTGCCTGTCCGCCGGGGCCATGATGTCGATCCTGTTCGGCCTGCTGCCGGTTTACCTGCGGGACAGCGGCTTCGCGGTGTTCGACGTTGCCCTGTTCATGAGCGTGGTCATTCTCGGTGGCCTGGTGGTGCAGTACCCGATCGGCCGGGCATCGGACTATCTTGACCGACGGTCCGTGTTGACGGCGGTGCTGATGGGCGGCGGGCTGATGAGTCTTGTCATTGCCGTGCTTCCGGACCTGGGATTCTGGCCGCTGGCGGTGCTCGTCACCGCCTACGCCGGTGTGTGCAGCGCCATCTACCCGCTCTCGGTGTCACATGCGAACGACCATCTGGACCCGGCAGACCTCGTGGCCGCCAGTGCAGGGCTGATCATGGCCGCGGCCATGGGGGCCGCGATCGGGCCGCTGGTGACGTCGGCGGTCATGCAGTCGTCCGGCCCCCGTGGGCTGTTCCTGACCAGCAGCGTGATCTGCCTGGTTGCCGGCGGCTTTGCCGTGTGGCGGATGACGCGTCGAGCGCCGCCGGCCAGGGACGACCAGGGACCCTACGTGCTGGTGCCGCGGACCACGCCCGCGGTGGCGGAACTCGATCCGCGCGCCGATATTGCCTGGGAAGGCCAGGAAGAACACGCGTCCGGAAAAGGCGAACTCCGGCACCGCGACGTGGAGGTCACGCCTCAGACGGTCTCGGAACCGTAGTAGGCGGTTACCACGTGCCGGGCCTCGGCGAAGAACAGCCAGCGTTCGATCAGGGTCCCGATCGCAACACTCGCGGTTGCCAGCGCAGTGGTGACGACGAGGCCGAACCAGTTGTCGATCAGCGTCGAGACCAGCGCCAGCATGGCCGGAACGGCAAACAGCGTCGATGTGCAGATCTGCCGGAGCCTCGTCGCGTGCCTGCGCGCGATACGGTATCCCATCTCCCGCATCACGAAGTTGTCGGTGGTGTGCGGGGCGTCCAGCAGGCGCACCCGCTCTCCCCCGGCGCCAAGCCCGGTTGCCGTTGCCGAACCGGTCTCACTTCGGGTGCGGGCGATGTCGCGCCAGTATCCGTGCTTCACCAGGGCGGCACAGGTTGCGAACAGCAGCACGATCCACCCGAACCGCTCGTGGTAGTGGTCGGTCGCGGCCATGATCAGGCTCAGGATCTGCATGCCGCCGAGCCCACCGAGGACAAGGTAACCGGGTACGACAAGCCCGTTGTTCCACGCCGGTATGGGTGTGAGCGTGGCGTAGATCTTGCCGGTCGCGTACACGGTGAGCAGTGCTGCCACGGCGGCAAGCAGGCCCCAGGGTCCCCAGGGGACCGCCTCCGGAAGCAGCCAGCCGGCTAGGAAGACCAGGGCCGGTACATAGGAGGCGAGCGCGAGCAGGCCCTCGCGTGACAACCACGACGTGCGCCATTGCGAAAGCGCGCGCCAGGCCCGTTCGGGTCGCCCGAGATGGGCGGTCGAGGCGAGCAGTCCGCCGGTCACGAGAACCAGTGCGCTGCCGATCGCCCAACCGCCTGCCGATCCGTCGCGGGGAAGCCAGTCGACCGCGGCGAACAGGCCGGACAGCGCCAGCAATCCGTAGCCCGCACCCGACGCCGTGGTGAAGATGATGACCGAAAGGGCTGGATGCACGGCGCCGGTCTCCTAGCGTGACAGGACGGCGTCGACCCAGCGCAGCAGGCCGGAGCCGATTTCCGGGTCGTCCCGGTCCGCGAGGTCGGCGAGTGAAACCGGGACCTCTTCGTTGTCCGCGCAGTCGCGCCGCGGCCGTGGCGGCAGGTACTTGTTTGTCGGCCGGTAGCCGAGTTCCGGCATCAGGTCGTAGCCGCCGCGCTCCGATACCAGCACCGAGACAGCGGAGTCGGGGTCGCCGAGATCGCCGAAATGCCGCGCGCTGGCCGGACAGGTCGACACGCATGCCGGAACCCGGTCCACCTCGTCCAGATTCTCGTTGTAGATGCGATCGATGCACAGGGTGCACTTCTTCATCACCCCGTCGGCGTGATCATATTCCCGCGCACCGTAGGGACAGGCCCAGGAACACAGCTTGCATCCGATGCAGGTATCCGCATTGACCAGGACGATGCCGTCTTCCTCGCGCTTGTACGAGGCACCGGTGGGGCACACGGTCACGCAGGCGGCATCCTCGCAGTGCAGGCAAGAGCGCGGAAAGTGAACCGTCCGGCTGTCCGGGCCGTCGCCGACCTCGAAGGTGTGCACCCTGTTGAACCACACGCCCCAGGCGCCGGCATCCTCGCCACCGCGGTCCTCGGTTCCGGAAAAGCTGTTCCAGTCGGTGAGCGGGCCGGAATGTCCGCCGAAGTTCCATTCCTTGCAGTTGACCGCGCAGGCGTGACATCCGACGCAAATGTCGAGGTCGATGACCAGTCCGAGCCTGCGTCCGGTCGGTGAGGCCGGCAGCGCCGTCATCGCTCCTGTCCTCCCTGGACCACGGTGCGTAGCACCGCGTCGCCCCGCGGCACGGTCCAGATCGGATCAAGCCGGTGGAACTGCGGTTCGGTGGTCTCCCCGGGCCGGTCCTCGCCCACCCGCTCGATCCTGACCCTGAGGTCGAACCAGGCCGCCTGGCCGGTCACCGGATCGGTGTTTGCGTACCGGTAGCCGGTTTCACGCTCGGGCAGCAGGTCGCTGATGACATGGTTGAGCAGGAAGCCGCGGGAGGCCTCGGGCGCCCGGGGCGACAGGTTCCAGGCGCCCTTGCGCTTGCCGATGGCGTTCCAGGTCCAGACCGTGTCGGAGTTGACGCCCTCCATCAACCGCACCTGGACCTTGATCGACCCGTGGTGCGAGGTCACCCGAACCCAGTCGTCATCGGCAATCCCGAGTTCCCCGGCGCGTGATCGGTTCATGTACAGCCGGTTCTGGCCGTGGATCTGGCGCAGCCACGCGTTCTGCGATCCCCAGGAATGGTACATCGCCATTGGCCGCTGGGTGATCGCGTGCATCGGAAACTCTGCCGTATCCAGGGCATCTTCCTCGAACGGCGTGTACCAGAAAGGAAGCGGGTCGAAATACGTCCTCACCCGGTCACGGTGAATGTCGGGAGGCTGGACGGGACCGTGGCCATCCGCGGCAAGGCGGAACCGCTGCAGCGCCTCGACGTAGATCTGCAGCGTGATCGGTTCGGGCGAACCGATCAGCCCGAGCGAGACTGCCTTCTCGAGATAGGCCCGGTTGGCGTGCTTGAAGTAACGTTCCTCCGGCGCAAGCTCGTGGCGCCAGAAGCACCCGTTCTCGATGTAGCGCTCAAGCTGGTCGGGGTTGACCGCGCCCTTGCCTTCCCCGGTGCCGTCGGGTCCCCGGAACCCGGCAAGCGGACCGACACCCGGGGTGCGTTCGTGGTTGACCAGGTAGTCGGCGTAGCCACCCGGATAGCGCGGTCCGCCCTCCTCATCCACGAACGCGGGCAGGCCGAGCCTTGCTCCGAGGTCGATCAGGACGTCCTGGAACGGGCGAACGTCCCGGCGGGGGCTGACCACGGGCTGGCGGATCGAATCCGCGACCCCGTTGGCGTCACAGATCGGCCGGTCGAGAAGGGAGATGCAGTCCCATCGTTCCAGGTAGGTGGTGTCCGGCAGGATCAGGTCGGCATAGGGCACCATTTCCGAGAAGTAGGCGTCGGAATAGATGATGCGCGGAATCCTGTATTCCCCGGCCTCGTCGTCCCATGCAGTGAGCTGTTCGATGGTGCCGGGCACGTTCATCGACGAGTTCCAGCTCATGTTGGCCATGTACATGAACAGGGTGTCGATCGGGTAGGGATCGCCACGTGCCGCGTTTCCGATCACGAGGTGCATGAGCCCGTGTGCAGACATGGGTGCTTCCCACGAATAGGCCCGGTCGATCCGGCGCGGCGATCCGTCATCGTTGACCAGCAGGTCTTCGGGTCCGACCGGGAAGCCGAGCGGCGGACCCGGCATTGGCCGGCCGGCTTCGACCTCGCCAGTCTTCCCGGCGGGTTTGAGCGGCGGCGGAGCCGGCTTGGGGAAGGGGGGCTTGTAGCGAAAGCCGCCAGGGGTATCGATGGTGCCGAGCAGCATCTGCAGCAGGTGGAGAGCACGACAGGTCTGGAACCCGTTCGAATGCGCCGAGATACCCCTCATGGCGTGCATGGAGACCGGGCGTCCGGTCATGGTCTCGTGGCGCCGGCCGGCCCAGTCGGTCCAGGGCACGTCGAGGGTGACCGGGTGTTCGAAGGCGTGGTGGGCGAGTTCGGAGGCCAGGGCGCGTATACGTGCTGCCGGAACCCCGCAGACGCTCTCTGCGGCGTCCGGACCGTGGCATTCGTCAAGGTAGCGCGAGGCCATGAGGTGGAACACCGGAGCCGCCTCCCTGCCATCGGGCAGGGTTTGCAGGCCGACAAGCGCCGGCCTGAACCCGGTTCCGGACGCCGGGACCGTGGCGCGGGCATCGCTGTCCCAGGCCAGCGGACGCCCCTCGTCATCGCGGGCGAACAGCCCGTGGTCCGGCGCACCCGGGTCCTGGATTACCAGCCAGGGCGCGTTGGTGTAGCTGACCAGGTAGGCGAGGTCGATCCGGTCCGCCCGCAGCAGCTCGTGGATGAGAGCACCGATCAGGACGCCGTCTGTGCCCGGTCGGATGCCGATCCACTCGTCCGCGATGGCCGAGTAGCCGGTCTTGACCGGGTTGATCGAGATGAACCGCGCACCCCGGGTCTTCAGCGTCCCCAGCCCGGCCTTGATCGGGTTGGAATCATGGTCCTCCGCAACCCCGAACATGACGAAGCAGCGGGTGTTTTCCCAGTCGGGTTCGCCGAATTCCCAGAACGAGCCTCCGATGGTGTAGAGGCCCGCGGCAGCCATGTTGACGGAACAGAATCCGCCGTGAGCGGCGTGGTTCGGTGTCCCGAACTGGCTTGCCCAGAATCCGGTCAGCGCCTGGCTCTGGTCCCGGCCGGTGAAGAATGCCAGGCGGCGCGGATCGGTCTTGCGCACATCGGACAGCCATGCGGTCGCCATCTTGAGCGCCTGGTCCCAGCTGATCGGCCGGAACTCGCCGGAACCCCGCGGCCCGGTGCGCATCAGCGGGCGGGTCAGCCGGGCCGGCGAGTAGTGCTGCATGATGCCCGCCGAGCCCTTGGCGCACAGCACACCCTTGTTGACCGGATGGTCGGGGTTGCCCTCGATGTAGCGGACATCACCGTCCTTCAGGTGAACCCTGATGCCGCAACGACAGGCGCACATGTAGCAGGTGGTGGTCTTGACCTCGTCCGAAACCGACGGGGAGGTATTGACGGTCTCTCGTACCGTCGCGAACGGGTTGACGCTCATGCAACTTCCGATGATCGGTGGTTCCAGCAACCTCCGACTGTGACCCGGCCCATGGTACGGGTCAAGCGGACCCGGACGATGCCGCCCACTGCGTGCAGAGCCGGAATGACCGTCAGGTGAGGGCGTCGATCTGCGCGTCGGTCAGAGAGCCCGGCACGACCGTGTAGGGTATGCGTAGAGTGTTGGCGCCCTTTCCTCCCAGGTAGCTTACCAGCGGTCCGGGCCCATCGGCGCCGGTTCCGGCTGCGAGGATCAGCACCGATATGGTCGGATCCTCGCTGACGAGCGACGTAAGCTCACGCACGATTGGTCCGACCCGGATGTAGACCACCGCCATCTGCTCGGACATTTCGTAGGCGAGATCCACGAGTTCCACCAGCCGGTGTTCGGCCTCGAGCCGTGCCTCGTCCTCCATCAACGCGCTGACGCCGGCCCAGTGATGGAAGTTGGCCGGCTCCAGCGCCAGGAACAGCGCGATCCGCCCGCCGGTGTTCCGTGCCCTCAGCGCGGCGAATCGCAGGGCGACCCGCATTTCCTCGGTATCGTCGACGACGACCAGGAATATCCGGTGATGGTGGTGGTCCACCAGTGCTGTTTCACCCATCACGTCCTCCCATCCCTCGGGGGGCCATATCGACAGTGTGACAGCGGATCATACCGCGAGCCTTCGATCGATTTCACGGTTCGCCGGGTACCCGGCGGCAACGCCTTCCCGTGCATCTGCGACGGGCTGCGGCGCTGGAAGTCACTACACATTGCGGAAGATAACCCCGGCGAGCCAGCCCGCCGCAATGGCGACGACGATTGCCGCGGCGCCGTAGAGCGGTGCGCGGTCGTGTGCCCAGGTGTAGACCTCGGCTCCGAACCCGGATTTCTGGACCACGATCGGCTTTTCGATCAACTGAACCGCCGCGCCGTCGCGAAACAGATAGATCGTGGCGGTGTAGTTTCCGGTGGCCATGTTGGCCGGAAAGTACACCGGTGTACGGAACAGCCGTTCGGATATGATCGAAACCGGTGCCGGCTCGGTGTCATAGAGACCGTCCGTTCGCTTGTTGCGGACCAGGGCCTTGCGGAATTCCGCGATTTCGAGCGATGAGCGGTGCCGGTCTCTCGGCGCCGGGGTGAACTCGAGGTTGTCGGCACCGATGTTGAGCTGCCGCAGCGTGGCGGGATCGGCGATTTCCTCCAGCGGCCTGCTGGTGGCGAGCTGGTGGAAGTTGGGGGCGTCCTGGAACACGACGCTGTCGGCATTGGCCCAGACACCCGCAAACCGTTGCTTGCGCCGAACCACTATCGTTTCCGCGGGTCCCCTGATGACCACCACGATGTCGCCGGCACCCTCGACGGCTCCGAAAAGCAGGACGTCGGTTCCGGTAAACCCGGTGGTGATCGCGACGTGCCTGCGCGAAGTGTCGGCGACCAGGACCTCGGCCGTGGCAGGGGTGGCGCTCATGACCAGGAGAACCAGCATTCGGGTGAGCAAGGGGGCCTGGGACACCGGGTGCACCCTCAGTGGCCCACGATCGGTGCGATCGAGTAGAGGTCGTCAGGGCGTGCCACAAGGTCAAACGCGAGCTTGATGCACACTGCCAGGACCATGAGCGAGAGCAGGCCGCGGAGTTGTTCCCCTTTCATCTGGACCGAGTACTTGCTGCCGAACTGTGCACCGACCACCGCACCCGCCAGCAGCAACAGGGCGAGCACGACGTCGACGGTCTGGGTCGATACCGCCTGCAGGAAGGTCACGTTGGCGGTCACGAAGATGATCTGGAACAGGGAGGTGCCGACCACGACCGAGGTCGGCATTCCCAGCAGGTAGATCATGGCCGGGATCATGATGAAACCGCCGCCCACGCCCATCAGTGCCGACAGAACGCCGACACCGGCACCGATGGCGAACGGGAGAATGGCGCTGATGTAGAGCTTGGAGCGTCGAAACCTGACCTTGAGCGGCAGACCGTGCAGCCAGTTGTGCTGGTGCAGCTTGCCGCGCCGGGCTCCGATCAACCGCGAGCGCCGGATCGCACGGATGCTCTCGTACAGCATCAGGCCGCCAATGGCGCCGAGGAACACCACGTAGCACATGCGGATGACCAGATCGATCTGGCCCACGGTCTGCAGGTGCTTGAACAGGAAAACGCCCAGGGATGAGCCGGCAAAACCGCCCGCGACCAGGACAGCGCCCATCTTGAAGTCGACGTTCCCTCGGCGCCAGTGGGCAAGCACGCCGGAGACCGAGCTCGCGACGATCTGGTTGGCCTCGGTACCCACCGCGACCGGCGCCGGGACCCCGATGAAGATGAGCAGCGGTGTCATGAGGAAGCCGCCGCCGACGCCGAACAGGCCGGACAGGAATCCGATCATCCCCCCCATCCCGCAGATGAGGAAGATGTTGACGGACATCTCCGCGATCGGGAGATAGATGTGCATGGGCCGAGGTTCGCCGTCCGGATGGAGTATGCTGCCTGTCAGATCTCCGGAACGCAGGCCTGATGGTCGACGGTACCGGTGTCGGGCCCGGATAATACAGAATTTCCGGACCCTTGTCTTGCCCGCGTCGGCGATGCAGGCGTCAACCGGGGCAGGTGGGGCCGCCCTGCTGCTTCCAGGAGTCGATCCCGCCCGCTAGCCGCAGGATGGTCCCGCGGTAGCCTGCCCGAAGCAAGAGTTCTGCCGCCAGCCCGCAGCGCACGCCGCTCTTGCAGTGCAGGACCAGGCTCGACTCCGGATCGACGCGAATCTCCGAAGGATCGAACACCGAGAGTGGAAGCAGGTGCGAACCCGGTATTCGCTCGGCCTGAAACTCGTGCGGCTCGCGCACGTCGAACAGCGTGGCTGCGCCAGTGTCCATCAATGTGCGCAGGGTCGCGCTGTCGATCATCCGGATCCCGGGCCACTCGGCCATGGCGAGAACCTCCGTGGGGTGCTGGAGCCATGTGCATATCGGCCGCGCCGGCTTGCGGCAACCCGCCGGGCGCCGGCAACGAATCGTGATCGGTCAGGCGCTGGCAAGAACCTCGCGGCGCAGTTCGGCCGACACCTGCCCCTTGAGTGAAGTGAATGCGGGGTCCGACTTGAGTTCCGGCAGGCGCGGACGTTCGAACGGACAGGCGTACTCGCCGAGAACCCGGCCCGGGCGCGCCGACATCAGTACCACACGATCGGCGAGGAACAGTGCTTCCTCGACGTCATGGGTGACCAGCAGCACCGTGCGCCGCTTCTCCCGCCACAGGGTCTCGAGCATCTCCTGCATCAGCCCGCGCGTCTGCTGGTCCAGTGCGCCGAACGGTTCGTCGAGCAACAGCAGTTCGGGCTCGGTTGCAAGGGCGCGGGCGAGTGCGCCTCGCTGCTTCATGCCGCCGGACAGGCTGTTCGGATAGTGCTCGGCGAACTCGCCGAGCCCCACGGCCGCAAGCAGGCCGTCGGCCCGCGCGAGACGGTCCGTCTTCGACCTGATCCGTCGGCTGAGCCCGAAGGCCACATTGCCCCGCAACGTCAGCCACGGGAACAGGGAGAAGGCCTGGAACACCATGCCGCAGGAGGAGGCCGGCCCGCTCACGGGTTCGCCGCCCAGCCGGATGGTGCCGGCGTCGGGGATGTCGAGGCCGGCGACCAGGCGCAGTAACGATGACTTGCCGCAGCCGGACGGGCCGACAAGCGCCACGAATCCGCCGACGTCGATACTGAGATCGAACGGGCCGAGTGCGTGGAGGGATCCGGCCTGCCGGCGTACCGGGAACCGGCGGGTGACGCCGGCGAGTTCGACGCTGCTCACGCCGGACCGGGTGACCGACCCGCCGAATCCTGGCCCTGCACGGTGAAGAACGACGCCGAGATCGGTTGCCTGGGCAGTTCCACCTCGAAATCGATCATGCGCGCCGTCACGCTCGGCTGGCCGCGCACCACCAGACCCTCGTTCGGGCTCGGCATGGGATTGCGTGCGAGTGGCACGGCGTCGCAGGCGGTGTAGACGCAGATGTACAGGCCCCGCGGGGTGTCGGCCAGGTTGGGTGCCGAACCGTGGGCGAGCCGGGTGTGCATCAGGCACACCGAGCCTGCCGGGCCGGTGATCGGCACCTGCTGTTCCATCAGCCGTTCCTCGGTGGCGGCATCGACCCGCCCGGTGAAGGTCCCGTCCTGGAACAGCGAGTACATGGGGCCGGTGTGACTGCCCGGTACCACCAGCAGGCAGCCGTTCTCCTCGGTCACCTCGTCGAGCATCAGCAGCGCGGTCACGACATCGTCGTTGGAATGCGGCGTAAACGCAAAGTCCTGGTGATAGTGGACGGTGGTCCGGCTGCCCGGGCACTTCTGGTTGATCTTGCAGTGATGGAACTTCACGTCCGGCCCGACCAGGTCGCAGACCATGTCGACCATGCGTGAGGAGGACATCACCTCGTAGAAGGTCTCGGAAACATCGGACGGGTTGTTAACGCGGCGCAGCGCCGGTTGTTCGGCGGTGTGTTCCTCGCCCATGTCGAACCGCGGCCGACCGTCCAGCGTCGGCGGTCCGTAGGGGGTGTCGTGACTGCGACTTTCCTCGACCCACGTCCCGAGTTCGGCGTGCAGCCGTGCGAGTTGCCCGCGCGAGACAGCATCCTCGACAACCAGGCACCCGTCGCGGCGGTAACGCCGAATCTGGTCGGCTGAAAGGACTGACGACATGCGACCTCTTCCCGGGGCAGGTGGAGATGACAGGATCACGTGGGCACACTATCATGAAACCGTGCCAGGACGGAGCATCCCATGACGCCTGTGGACCCGCTTGACCGCCGCGCCCTCGAGATTCTCTCGGAAGCGGTTGCGGAGAAGCTCGGACACACGGACCAGATCGTTCTCCACGTGCTGCGTGCGTCGTCCACCGGCGAGCCCGACGATCGCGCCAGGGCGCGATCCGCCTTCGATGCGCTGCCGGACTGGCAGCGGGTGGCGATCGGCTATGCCGCCCGAAGTCGGGCAAGGGCCTCGGTCGAGGCGCCGTATGGCGGACTTGACGTGGACCCGGATGTTCCGGGTGACCGGTCGTTGCCGCGGTTCCTGCTCGGACGGGAATCCGGAGCGGACGGCGCCTGAAGGAAGGGAGACTGGGCCATGTCCAGACGGATCACGGTCGAGATCCCGTATGAATCCCTGGACCCGCTGACCATCGGGTCCTGCGACGATCCATCGATGATCTACAGGGAAACCATCTCGGCCGAGGTACCGTGGCGCAACCTGTGGGCGTGGATCCGGCCCAACGAACCGGCCGCGCTCGGCGACGTGACGGCGGCAACGGCCGCGGCCCTGGAACGGCCGTTCGATGGTCCTCGGTTCTCCGAACTGCTCGGACCCGACACGTCGCTCGCGATCATCATCGACAATCAGTTCCGGCCGACGCCGGCCTCGCGGATCCTGCCCGCACTTCTTGACGCGGTCGAACGCCATGGCGTGCGCGACGCCCGGGTGGTCTGCGCCAACGGAAAGATCTTTCCGATGTCGGAGCGTGACACCGAGCAGAAGGTCGGTGTCGAGACCCTTGCGCGCATGCAGGCGATGGGGATCCCGTTCTACCAGAACGACGACCCGACAAATCCGCAGATGTACAGGTTCGTCGGCATCTCCTCGCGCGGGACCCCGGTCTGGCTGCACCGCGAGGTTGCCGACTGCTCCGTGAAGATCACGATCGGCCAGGCCCAGTCCAACCACTGGGGGTACGGCGGTGGTGGCAAGCTGATCCTGCCCGGCGTTGTCTCCGACGAAACCATCGAGTCCAACCACGGCGCCTTCGTGATGTCGCCCCAGACCCGCTACGGGTCGATGGCCGGCCCGATGCGCTCGGACATCGACGAGGTCGCCACCATGTGCGGACTGACCTGCACGCTCAACGTGGTGCTGGACACCGGCGGATCGGTGTGTTTCCTGAACTTCGGCACGCACCCTGACGCGCACCGCGAGGCGATCCGGGTCTTCAACTCGATCTACGCCTACCGACGCCCGATGGGCGGTCCGGCCGACATCGCGATCTGTGGTGTGTTTGCACCCACCGACCACCTGTTCTTCCACACCGGGTGGGGATGCATGTCGGCCGACATGGTTCTGCGCGACGGTGGGGACATGATCTACTGTTCGCCGAGCCCCGGGGTCGAGACGAGCATCGGCAGCTTTCCGGGGTTTGCGCTGTTCGACGAGATGAAACCATACATGCCGCCGTCGCCGGAGAACATCGAGCGGCTGGCCCGCGACATCTATAACCGCAGGGTGGGCATGTGGGCCGGATGCATCTGGGCTCCGATCTACGAGGTGATGTCGCGCAAGCACCTGACGGTGGTCACCCGCGAGGAAAACCTCGAGCTCGGCCGCGAGATTGGCTTCGAGACCACGACGTCGCTGCAGGGCGCCGTCGATCGGGCGCTGGACCGGCACGGGCCTGACGCGAAGATCGTCGTCCTGCCCTATGCGCGCTACCAGATGCCGAACGACGTGATCCGCATGCCGTCAGCCAGGTTCGGTCGCATGGCGGCCGAGTAGGGGGCGGCCCCGCTACGCGACCAGTGCGTTGATCGCCGCGTCGGTCCGGACCACGTCGGCCACGTTCTGCATCGCGTAGTTGATCGAGGCGGCGTGCCAGTCGGCGTTCATGGTCGAGCAGCTGTCCTCGACCACGACCATCCGGTATCCCTTGTCGGCTCCGGTCCGCGCGGTGTGCTCGATCGACATGTTGGTCCAGGCTCCGGTTTCGATGATTGTGTCGCGCCCGGTGGCTTTCAGGATGGTCTCGAGCGTGGTGCCTTCCCAGGCGCTCATCCGGTTCTTGGTCACGACGTGATCGCCTGGCTTCGGCTCCAGGCCGGCAACCGGGGCGACCCCCCAGGTTCCGCGGACCAGCGCGTTTGCAGAGACCAGGTCGTTGAACAGCGGCGCGTTCCGTGTAACGCCCGGTGCTCCGGGCTCGACGATGAACCAGACGTGGATCACCGGGATCGCGGCCTGGCGGCAGGCGTCGGCCAGGCGGCGGATATTGGCGACGCAGTCCTGCTGCCTGCAATGGTCGGGCGCGCCCGACGCGGCGAAGGCGCCGCCGTCCATCACGACATCGTTCTGCATGTCCTGGATCACCAGGACCGCGCGGCGCGGGTCGAGCCACGCCGCGCCGGTGCCGCCGATGGGTGCCGCACCGAGTGTCCGCCCGCCCGGGCGTGATACCGCGCCGGGACGCGGTCGCATGAAGGGTTCATCGCGCGGGCCAACCCTGGTGGTGACCGCGTAGAGCGACGTGCTGGCACACATGAACAGGGTGCGCCAGTCCTCGCCTCCCCAGTGCAGGTTGGCGACCTGTTCCGGGACCTCGACGGTGCCGATCAGCGTGCCCGCGGGATTGTAGACCCACACCCCGCCGGGCGCGGTAACCCAGATGCTGCCGTTGGCGTCGCACTTCATCCCGTCGGGAACGCCGGGCCGCGATCCGTCCCAGATCCCCGAGGCGAAGATGCGTCCGCCGTCCAGAGTGCCGTCGGCTCCGACCTCGTAGACCCGGATATTGGTCTGGTCGGTGTCGTTGACATAGAGAAGCCGTTCGTTGGGGGAGAAGCACAGGCCGTTCGGCTGGCTGAAGGTATAGCGGTCGACCATGAGCGACAGCCCTCCGGCAGGGTCGATGCGGTAGATGCCCTGGAAACCGAGTTCCACCGCACGTTCGACGCCGAAGCCGGGCATGCGCCCGTAGGTCGGGTCGGAGAACCAGATCGATCCGTCGGACTGGACGCAGATGTCGTTCGGACTGTTCAGCTCCTTGCCCTCGAAGTGGCTGGCAAGCACGTCGCGGGTTCCGTCGGGACGGAACCGGGCCACCGACGAGGTCGCGTGCTCGCAGACCAGCAGGTTGAGATCGACGTCGTAGGTCATCCCGTTGCCCTTGTTCGACGGGCTGGCCACCACCTCGACACCCCGGCTGTCCCAGCGCCGGCGGGTATCCGCCGGCATGTCGGAGAACAGCAGGTGGTGCTCCGTCGGATGCCAGATCGGACCCTCGGTGAAGGTGAAGCCGGTCCCGAGGCGGCTGACCGGCTGAGCGGTATCAAGGATCTCGTGGAAGGACCGGTCGATCGCTTCATGTCCCATTGTCATTCCCCCTGCTGCGGTTGGGTGCCGGCCGGTACACCCGAGCGGCCGTGTCGTGGAAGATCGCCCGGCGCGCGGCGGCCGACAGGCCGGACGTCGCGGCGCGGTAGGCGTCGAGCAGCGGGCCGTAGCCGGTCCACAGCTTCTCGATCGGGAAGTTGGAGCCGAACATGGCGCGCCCGGCGCCGAAGATGTCGAGTGTCTGGCCGACGACCTCGGCCACATGCTGCGGATCGTTGCGGTGGATGAAGGTGCCGAGACCGGACAGCTTGCAGACCATGTTCGGAAACTCGCCAAGCCGGCGCATGCCATCGAGCCATTCCGCACGGCCGGCGGCGGACCGGTCCTCGGGCATGCCGGCGTGCTGAAGGATGAAGGTGACACCGGGGCACGAGCGCACCAGTTCGGCGGCGTGGTGCATCTGTCCGGGGAACACCTGGAGGTCGAAACACCAGCCGTACTCCTCCAGCCGGGCCACGCTGCGCCGGACGACGGGGTCGCAGACGAGGTCGGCCCGCGCCGCAAACCGGTAGGACGGGTTCTCGTGCCAGTGCATCTGCTGGCGAATTCCGCGCATGAGCGGAATGCGCCCAAGCGCGCGCAGCCGGTCCGCGGCGTCGGGTGCCGTCAGATCGGTACACGCGACGATGGCGTGCGGCCAGCCGTGCGCATCCGCCACCGACTGTACCCACGCGGCTTCGGCGCGTTCCCTGCCCGGCGCCCAGTTGGCCTGGACGTAGACCGAACCGGTCACGCCGCAGCCGGAACAGTCCTGCAGGTATTCGGTGACCGGGTAGTCTCTCCTGATGGCCTCGTACGGCCCGAAGATCCGCGGCTGCATCGGCCCGAGCAGCCACGGCAGATCGTCGCGGCGCCAGATGTGGTGGTGTGCGTCGATGATCACCGTTCGTACCGGGCGTGCCCGATCACCCCGCGGCAGAGTGCGGCCGCGCTGTCGGCCTGACCGAGGTGATCGATGAAGGGAGCCACCGATTGCAGGGCCCGTGTCTCGGGGCGCCAGTCATCGCCGGTCGCAAGCGGCGTCAGCCACACCAGGCGCCAGGCCAGCTGTGACAGCGAGCGCACCGCGGTTGTCATCGCCGTGTGGTCGCCCCGTTCAAGGCCGTCGGAGATAATGACCACCAGGGCGCCGCGGGCGAACCCGGCGAACCTCGGAATGGACAGGAACGCTGCGAGCGAGTCGCCGAGCCGGGTTCCCCCGTCCCAGTCGACCACCCGGCTGGAAACCCGGGAGAGTGCGGCGTCGCGGTGACGATGGCGCAAGGGTCGGCTGACGCGGGTGAGCCGGGTGCCGACGGTGAAGATCTCGACGTGGCGGGCCACCTGCGCCAGGCTATGGGCGAAGCCGAGGCAGCTGTCGGTTCGCGCCTTCATCGATCCGGATATGTCGATGAGCAGCAGGATTCGGCGCTGGACCGGCTTGCGCCTGCGGTGGGCCAGCACCAGTGCCTCGCCGTCGAAGCGGACCGCGTGGCGCAGGGTGCGGCGCAGGTCGGGAAACCTGCCGCGGTGATGCGCCACCCGACGGTGCGAACGCCGCCTCGGCAGCATGTCGGGTGCCCGGCGCCGGAAAACGGCCAGCGCTTCTTCCTCGCCCGCCCGGCCAAGCCGGCGCCTTGCCAGCAACTCGAGTCCGGTGGCGTCGGTTCCGGACTCGGAGGGCTCGTCGGGCTGCTCCCCGGGCCCGCCGTCGACATCCTCGCCGACGGGTATCTCGTCATCCTGACCGGACGGACCCGGACCCTCGAGTGCGTGGCCGAAGAAGTGGGCGCGAAACAGGGCGTCGAAGTCCCCGTGCCGCTCCGGCGACGGCGCCAGGGTCGCACGGGCGGCCCGGTGGATCGCCGTCATCCCGCTCGGGCCCAGAAGCCCGACGGCGCGAATGAAATCCAGACCCTGTTCGGGTGCCACCGCAAACCGGTTTCGGCGCAGAAGATCGACGAATGCAAGCAGCGGCCGGATCGGGCCGGGCAGGGCGGTCATGCCGGTCACGCCGCGACCCCGGTCACGATCTGCCCGAGCCTGGGGCGCACGAACTCGAGGTCGTCCTGGTCCTTGAGCGCGACGCCAATCGCACGCACGAACGCATCCGGCCACGCAAGCCCGTGCTGTCCGAGCAGGGTCGCGGCCTCGGCCCATTCCACGGTCTCGGCGACTCCGGGAGGCTTGGCCAGCGGTTCGGTGCGGAGCCGGCCGATCGCGGCCACGATGCGGTCCGCGGTCTCACGGGCGACGGAACTGGCCCGGACCATCACGATTGCCGCTTCCCGGGCCGGATCGGGATAGTCGATCCAGTGGTAGACGCAGCGCCGGCGCAGCGCCTCGTGCAGTTCGCGCGTGCGGTTCGAGGTCAGGACCACCACCGGGCGGTGGGCGGCGCGCACCGTGCCGCGCTCGGGAATGGAGATCTGGAAATCCGACAGGAACTCGAGGAGGAACGCCTCGAACTCGTGGTCGGAGCGATCAATCTCGTCGATGAGCAGGAAGCCGTTGGCGCCGGCCTGCAGGGCATCGAGCATCGGCCGGGCGATCAGGAACTCGTCCCGGTAGATGTTGACATAGGCGTCGCCGGCCTGCCGTATCGCCAGCATCTGCCGAGGGTAGTTCCACTCGTAGAGCGCGGCTGCGGAGTCGATGCCCTCGTAGCACTGGAGCCTGATCAGCCGGCGGCCGAGCACCGATGCCAGCGCCTTGGCGGCCTCCGTTTTCCCCACTCCCGGGGAGCCCTCGAGCAGCAGCGGCTTGCCCAGTGCAAGCGCGAGGTAGGCTGCGGTCGACAGGCCGCTGTCGGAGAGATACTGCGCCGCACCAAAGGCCGCATCGAGCTCCTCGGGCGAGCCGATTCCGTCAATCCTGGGCGTGACCGGCATTGGCTGGCATCCCTGTCGAACCTGCGTCCAGTCCCCGATCCTACGCCCAAACCGACGAAGATTATGGGAATTATATCGAACAGTGCCAACATCCCACCGCCAGCATCAGATGGTTTCGCGTCTCTCGAACCGGATGCTCACTGCGGGAGTGGGCTGACAGCACCGACTTCATGCTCTTGTGCCTGATATTATCATGTATTGTATCTGTACTGTGCATGCACGCCTCCAGGCCCGATCCCGTCACCTGCCGCCAGGTCACATACCGGCTTCTGCCACGCAAGACGTCGACATGGCGGTGGCTGGAACGGGTGCTCGAGGAACAGCGCCAGCTCTATGATGCCGCACTGCAGGAACGGGTCGACTGCTGGCACCAGGAAGGAAAGAGCCTCACCTGGCGCGACCAGTTCAAGTCGCTCACCAGGTGCCGGCGGGAAATCCCCGGCATGGAGGATGTCGCGGTCGCGATCCAGCGCGGGACGCTGAAACGTCTCGACGATGCGATGCAGGGCTTCTTCAGGCACACGAAGGCGGGGCTCGGCGGTTTCCCCCGTTTCAAGGGGCGCCGGCACTGGAACAGCATCTCGATCATCGCCGGCGTCAGGTTGAGCGGCAACGCCCTGCAGATCCCGCGCTACGGGCAGATGACGGTCCGCCGGCGCGATAGAACCCGCGCCCGGCTGGCGAAGACAACGCGCCGGTGCGCCGCGACCGGGCCGCATGACGCACAGTGCGCAGGAGGTCCGCCAGGGAACCCGGCCGGAATGCCGGCGCCCGGCCAAGCCGGGAAATCCCCGCCATCGGCCGCGCAGCCCTGCGCCGCATGCCCCGGGGGCACACGGTGCTGCGCGGTGCCTGCCGCCTGCCCGGTGTTCGGGTCGTGTGCCGGTCAGGTCCCGGAGGCGAGGTCGTCGAACGAGGCGTGGTTCATGCGGTTGAGCATGCTGTAGAGCCCATCGCCCGCGGCTAGCTCGCCGTGGGTGCCGGATTCCACGATCCGGCCTTCGCGCAGCACGATGATACGGTCGGCGTGCCGGATCGTCGCCAGCCTGTGGGCGATGATCAGCGCGGTGCGTCCCTCGAGCAGCCGGGACAGCGCGCGCTGGATCTCCAGCTCGGTGTAGCTGTCAACGTTCGCTGTCGCCTCGTCGAGAATCAGGATCGGCGAATCGGCCACCAGAGCGCGGGCAAAGCTCAGCATCTGGCGCTGGCCCATCGACAGGTTGATGCCGCGCTGGTCGAGTATGGTCTCGTAGCCGTCGGCGAACCGGGCGATGAAGTCATGGGCTCCCACCGCGCGGGCGGCCGCGACCACTTCACTGTCCTCGGCGCCGCTCGCGTAGCGGATGTTCTCGAGAATGCTGCCGGAGAACAGGTACGGTTCCTGGAGGACCACCGAGATGTGCCGACCGAGCGAGTTCTGGGTGACGTCGCGCACGTCCATGCCGCCGACCAGCACCTGGCCGCTCCATACATCGTAGAACCGGTGGGCGAGCGAGAGGATGCTGGTCTTGCCCGACCCGGTGGGGCCAACCAGCGCCACGGTTTCTCCCTGTCGGGCCTCGAAACTGATGTCGGTGAGGACCGGTTCGCCCGCGCGGTAGCCGAAGGTGACGTGGCGGAACTCGATCGAGCCCGGCGTGCCCAGCAGCGACCGGGCATTCGGTCGGTCCCTGACGTCGATCGGGACATCGAGGACCTCGAAGATGCGCTGGCCCGCGGCCATGGCGCGTTGCATGATGCTGTACTGGATGGTGAGCGAGCGGATCGGGTCGAAGAACCGCTGCACGTAGAAGAGGAACGCGACCATCACGCCCACGTCCAGCGATCCGTCGAGGACCAGACTGCCCCCGTACACCACGATGACAGCCATCGCCAGCCCGGTCAGGCCGTCGACGAGGGGAATCAGGACGTTGACGAACCTCGACGCGACACAGTGGGCCCGGACGTTTTCGCGCGCCAGTTCACGGAACAATCCATAGTTCAGGTCCTCGCGCCCGAGTTCCTGGACTGCCCGGACCCCGTGCACGCTTTCCGCCAGTGCGCTGTTGGTGGTGCTGCTGGTCTCGCGCGCGTGGATGAAGGCCTTCCGGGCCCGGGGCAGCCAGATGATGCGGACCGCAAACAGAACCGGCATCACCATGAGGGTGAGCGCGCCGAGCCGCGGGTCCAGCACCAGCAGCACCACGACGATGCCCAGCAGCAGCACCAGGTCGCCGATGGCAAAGATCGAGGATTCGAGGAATTCCTGCAGGGCCTGGACATCGCCCTGGAGCCTCGACATCAGCCGCCCGATTTCGGTCTGGTCCATGAAGGCCATGGAAACGAACTGCAGGTGCCGGTACATGGCGCGGCGAAGGTCGAACATGAGATGGCCCGCGACGCGGCCGACCAGCTGTTCCTGGACCAGGTTGGCCACGAAGTTGACGATGACCACGGCGAGGAAACCCAGCACGATGATGAGCAGCAGGTCCTCGCCTGCCGCGCCGAGCACCAGGGCCTTGTCGATCGCGGTGCGGATCAGCAGCGGGATCGCAAGCTGCGTGCCGGTAAACGCCAGCACGCCGAATACTCCGAACAGGAGCTGTCGGCGGTACGGCGCCAGGTAACCCGCGATCCGCCCGAGTACCCAGCGGTCGAATGCCTTTCCGAACAGCACCTCCTCGACCGAGATCTGCGATCCGACCACGGCAAGCGGCCTGGTCCGGCGGGGTTCCGCCGCATTTTCGCCGGCCGTCATGGCGAGGTGTCCGGTGACGCGGTCTGCAGCCGGTGCAGTTCGGCGAACCGGCCGCCGAGTGCGACAAGCTCCTGGCGGCTGCCGCGCTCGACGATCCGGCCATGTTCGAGGAACAGGATCATGTCGGCGTGGCGCAGGGAGCTCAGCCGGTGGGCAATGATGATCACCGCGCGGGTCCGTGAGATGTCGGCGATGGCATCCTGCAGCCGCGCTTCGGTGGCGGCGTCGACGGCGGCGGTCGAGTCATCGAGTACCAGCACTGCGCTGTCAGGCAGGATGCTGCGCGCGATCGACATGCGCTGGCGCTGGCCTCCGGACAGCGAAAGGCCGCGTTCGCCCACCAGGGTGTCGTAGCCGGTCGACAGGCTCATGATGTGGTCGTGCAGCTGGGCGACGGCCGCCGAACGTTCGATCTTGGTGCTCTCGGCCCACGGATTACCGTAGGCCACGTTGTGGCTGATGCTGGCGGTAAACAGGAACGCGTCCTGCTGGATGATGCTGACCGCACGGCGCAGGGACGTAAGCGAGATCGTGCGAATGTCCTGTCCGTCGATGGTGATCCGACCGCCGGTCACGTCGTAGTAGCGGCCTACGAGCTGGGCTATGGTGCTCTTGCCGCTTCCCGGCGGGCCAACGATGCCGACGATCTGTCCCGGCCGGGCCTCGAAGCTGACGTCCGACAGGGTGCGGGCGTCCGCCGCGACGGCCGGATAGGAAAAGTCGACGTCTTCGTACCTGAGCACGCCTTTTGAGACCTCAAGGTCCCGCGCCTCGGGCGCATCGGAGATCGAGGGTGCCACGTCGAGCACGCTGAACAGCCGGCCACCGCAGGTCGATGCCCGGGCCACCGAGTTCGACATCCATCCGATCTGGCGAATCGGCATCTGCAGGATCGCCATGAAGGCAAGAAACTGGGTGAGCTGACCCAGCGTCAGCGTTCCCTCGATGGTCTTGACCCCTCCGATCCACAGCACCGCCCCCATGGTGAGGAAGAAGGCGAAGTTCATCTGCGCGGTGTTGCGCACGAACAGCTCGACGCGCCGGTGCGAAATTCGCAGGGCTCTCCTGGAGATCCGGTCGAACCGGGCGAGTTCGTGGGCCTGGGCGGCAAAGGCGCGCACCACCCGGATACCACCGAGGTTTTCCTCCATCGCCCGGGTGAGCACCGACAGCTCGTTCTGCAGCTGCAGCCAGATGTCGCGCAGCCGGATGCGCGAGATCGATGCCGAGACCCCGACGAACGGCACGAAGCCGAACGCGACCAGCGCAAGGACCTGGTCTATCCGGAACAGGATGACGAACCCGCCCCCGATCAAGATGCCGAGCAGGATCACGCGGAGCATGCCGGTCGTCACGAACATGCGGACACCCTCGATGTCGAGTATGCCGCGGGTCATCAGGTCTCCGGTATGGACCTGGTCGTGCCAGGACAGGCTCAGAGTCTGCAGCTTGCGGTAATAGGCGAGCCGTAGATGATGGGCGATGAAGTGGCCGACCACCTCGCCCTGGTAGTTCTGCACCATGGTGAAGATGCCGCGCAGCAGGCTGACCGCGACCAGCAGCATCGCGGTCAGCAGCAACGCGTCCACGGCTTCGGTTCGAACACCGGTTGCCGCCGCACCGGCGAGCAGGCCCTGGGCCTGGTCGACCGCGCGTCCGAGGAACTGCGGCACGAACAGCTGGAAGCCGGCTCCGAGTGCCGTTGCCACCATGGCAAGCGCCATGCGGTACGGGTGGCGGAAGGCGAGTTCCGAAATTCGCCACAGCACCCGTCCGTCAAGCCGCGAGACGTGCGGGAGGGTGTGCGCCGTCGGGTCGGTGTCAACCCGCCCGTTGCTCGAGACCGTGCTGCTCATGATCGGCGCAGAATATAGGTGATGACGCCGTGATCGGAAACCGGCGTTGGCCGCCGGGTCAGCGCCGCGGACCCGGACGGGCACCTCCGTTCGCCTTCAGGCCCCGCAGTACCTTCTCTGGCGTGATCGGCAGTGCGGTAACCCGCACGCCCACGGCGTTGAACACCGCATTGGCGATTGCCGGCATGATCGGGTTCGCACACATCTCGCCCGGACCCTTGCCGCCAAACGGACCATCCGGCGCCGGGCGCTCGAGAATCGCGATATCGTGCCGGGCAATGTCGCCCGGTCCCGGCATCGTGTATTGCGAGAAGTCGACCGGTCCGTGCGACCGGTCCGGGTAGCGCGGCTCGGTGGTTTCGTACAGCGCGTGGCTCAGCCCCATCCACGCTCCGCCGACCAGCTGCTGCTCAACCAGGCGCGGGTTGATGGCGCGTCCGACCTCGTAGGCCGAGTTGACCTGCTCCACTGTGACCTCGCCGGTCTCGTCATCGACCATGACATCCGCCACCAGGGCGGCGTGGGCATAGCAGGAGACCGGCGTCATCTCGCCGGTTTCCGGTTCCACCTCGGAGAGCGGGATGAGGAAGATGCCGCGGCCGGCCACGGTCTTCCCGTGTCTGAACTGTGCCGCCTGGCATGCGTCCCCGGTGGTGATGCTGCGGTCGGGCGCGCCGCGCAAATGAATGTTGCCGCGCCCGTCGGTCTCCAGGTCGTCGGCATTGACCTCGAGTTCCTCGGCAGCCGCTTCCAGCATGATGGCGCGGGCTTCCTTTGCGGCAACGATGACCGCGTTCCCGACCCGGTGGGTGCCACGCGAGGCGAACGAGCCCATGCAGTGGGGACCGGTGTCGCTGTCCGCGGTGTCGACGTACACGTCCTCGACCGGGACCCCCAGGGTCTCGGCGGCGATCTGCCGGGTCACGGACTTCATGCCCTGGCCGAGGTCGATCGACGACAGGGCGATCGCGAACTTGCCATCGGGGCTCGAATGCACCAGCGCCTGGCTGGGGTCTCCGCCCAGGTTCATGCCGATCGGGTAGTTGATGGAGGCGAATCCGCGTCCCCTGTGGATCGTCATGATCAGCGTCTCCTCAGCCCGGCGTTGGTGGCAAACCGGCTGTAGCGAGCCGGTGCCGGCGCGCGCGGCGCGTGCGGCGGCCCTTCGGTACGCGGCGGTGGCTGTTCGGTGCGCGGCGGCTGCGGAACCGTTCCCGGCTGCCAGGCGGGCGCGGCCGCCGGGTGGGCGTAGTTCGCCGCGCTCCCGGATCGGGCGGGAGTCCCGGTGGCGGCGGTGTCCTGTCCGGGTGTCGGCGCGATGGTCCGCCGCTCGCCGCGGCCGGTTCGCCCCGCGCGGCGCTCGCCGATGCGCCCGTCCCGGTCGGTGACCGTCGGCGGGATCGCGGCACGCTCGCCGCCGCCGTCGCGGGTCGATGCCATGGCGCCGAAGGCATCGCCGATCGGCCAGCCGGCCTTCTGCGCGGCGACCTGGGCACACTCGATCAGCGCGCAGTTCTTGGCGATCCGGCGGTGCGGTTTCATGTCGCCGTCCCGATAGGCGTTCAGGATCCGCAGCTCCACCGGGTCCATGCCGATCTCGTGCGCTACCACGTCCATGTGGCTCTCGATCGCGAAGTCCACCCCGGTGATGCCAAAGCCGCGCATTGCGGTCGCCGGGGTCCGGTTGGTGAACACGCACAGGATGTCGGAGGAGACGTTGGGGATGGTGTAGGGACCGGGCAGGTGGCCCGTCGCCTTGATGATGGCGTAGCTCGACAACCGGGTGTAGGCACCGGCATCGAAATAGCCGGTGAACCTGCGCGCCACGATCCGCCCGTCGTTCATCACCCCGTCGGTCAGATACCAGCGTTCGGCGCCGCGCGGAGCGCCGACCTGCATCTCCTCCGCCCTGTCCCATGCGAAGCGGACGGGCCGTCCGGTCAGCATGCAGCCGAGCAGAGCCATCGGCTCGACGATGCTGTCCACCTTGCCCCCGAAGCCGCCCCCGACGGTGCCGCCGACGAAGTGCAGCCGGTTCGAGGGCAGGTCCAGGAGTTTTGATGCGGTCGCGAGAGAGAAGAACAGGGCCTGGGTGCTGGTGTAGCAGACGAAGCGCCCGTTGGTTTCAGGTGCCGCGATGGCGCCGTTGGTCTCGAGCGGCGCCTGTTCGATCGGCGACATCTCGTAGCAGCCCTCGATAACCCGGTCGGCCGAGGCGAGCGCCGACTCGACGTCGCCGAACCGCAGCTTCTGGTGATCGTAGGTGTCGTGGTAGTCGAAGCTGTTGTTGGGGTAGGTGTCATTGACAACCGGAGCCCCCGGCGCGAGCGCCTCCTCGACGTCGAACACGCAGGGCAGTTCCTCCCAGTTCACCCGGACCTCGGCAACCGCGTCGTTGGCGCGGGCCTCGCTGTCGGCGATCACCGCGGCCACGGGCTCGCCGCGATAGGCGACCTTGCGCGTCGACAGTAGCGGTTCGTCGTCGCGCCCGAAGTCCATCAGGCCGAGCAGGGTGTTGAGATTGTTGGGCACGTCGGCGCCGGTCAGCACCCGGACCACTCCGGGCATGCGTTCGGCCCGCGACGTGTCGATTGACCGGATCCGGGCGTGGTGATGCGGGCTGCGCACACAACGCATGTGCAGCAGTCCCTCGAACAGGTGATCGTCGTAGAACGGCGACCGGCCGGTGACGTGGCCGAGAATGTCCTGGCGCCGGGTCGGCTTGCCGACCTCGACCAGGTCATCGTCGCGTTCGTCGGCAAACAGGTCCTTGCGAAACTCGACCGTCATGACCGGCCTCCTCCACCTTCGCCCGCAACTTCGAGCACCGCGGCAATGATCGGTTCGTAGCCGGTGCACCGGCAGATGTTACCCGAGAGCGCGTGCACGACCTGGTCCCGGTCGGGGTGCGGGGTACTCTCGAGCAGTGCGGTGGCCGCCATCAGCATGCCCGGGGTACAGAACCCGCACTGGGCCGCAAAGTGGGCCATGAAGGCCTCCTGCAGCGGGTGACTGCCGTCGCCCGGCAGACCGCCGGCGGTCGCGACCGAGCGCCCCTCGACCGTCTCGGCAAGGGTCAGGCAGGACAGGCCCGGCACGCCGTCGATCAGCACGGTACAGGCGCCGCAGCCCCCCTGGGCGCACCCTCGCTTCGCGGTGAGATCCCCGACACTGCGACGCAGCACGTCCAGCAGGTTGGCGCCATCCTCGACGAAAACCGCCTTCTCGGCTCCGTTCAGCCGGAACTGCAGGGGCTTCTGCGCCATCTAGTCCTCCCCGTCTTCCAGCAGCAACCGGCGCAGGTGCACCGGTGCAACCTCGGCGCGGTACCAGCCTGACGCCAGTGCGTCATCCGGCGGGTCAAGCCCCCGGGCAGCCGCGGCGAGTGCGCCGGCAATCCCGGTCGCATCCGGCCGGCATCCCTCAAGCGCGCGTTCGGCCTCCGCAGCCCTGAGCGGCCGCGGCGCCATTGCGCTCCAGGCGATGCGCGCACCGGAGATCCGTCCCGAGACCACAGGGATGCTGGCGGCGACGGAGAGAACGGGTGCGCCGGTCGGCCGGACCCGGGTGACCTTGCGGAACCTGAAGGTTCCGGCAGCGGGGCGGGTGAAACTGACCGACCGGACGACCTGGGAGCCGGCCGTGCCGGTGTCCCGGAGCAGGTCGGCGAGCGGGCGGGACGGTCCGCCGGCGCATGCGGCCTCCGCGTCGAGCGCGAGCAGGGCCGCCGCCATGTCGCCGTAGGGGTGCGGAGCAAACAGGTTGCCTCCGACCGTCGCCTGGGCCTGCAGCGCCGGCCCGCCGATGGTGCGAGCCACCGGGTGCAGGAAGGCGAGCGCCGGATCGGCAAGCACCGCGCGCATGGTCACGCCGGCGCCCAGGGTGATCGACGGGCCGGACGACGTGATCCGCTTCAGGTCGGGGTCGGTGGTGCGGACAAGTATGCCCACCTCGTCCGCACCCTCGTTGACCGCGCGCATCAGCAGGGTGCCGCCGCCGAAGTAGCGGGCCGAACGGTCGCGCGCCACGGCCTCGGCGGCCTCGGCAACGGTCGGAACACAGTGGACGGTCACGGTCATGGTACCGGCCTCATGCCCGGGCGCCGGCAAGATGGGAGCGGATTGCGTCGAACCCGGCCTGGTAGATCGCGTCACCCACCAGGGCGGCCAGCGCCGCAGCCTCGCCCGGTCTGGTGTCGAAACGGCCGCGCCAGTGCCAGTAGGTGCGATCCCCGTCGGTCACCGGGAGCAGCCGCACGCGCGAGACATAGTTGAATATCGGGATCGGGGTATCAAGCAAGCAGTAACTGTACGCGGTCTCGATGTCGGACAGTTCCAGCAGCTGTTCGCGCAGCACTGATCCGTCCTCGAGCCGGAACCGGCGCACGCAGCCCACCGTGTCCGCCGGCCTGCCCCGTTCGATCTGGCTTTCGGCGATGGCAGGGTGCCAGCGGTCGTGGCCGTTGAAGTCGCGCAGCACCGTCCACGCCTCGTCGATGGGGTGTTCGAGAATGGTGCTGCGTTCGACCGTAACCATGATCGGTCATCCTGCGCCGAAATGCCGCTTCAGTGCGTCGAATCCGGTCTGGAACACGTCGCGGGAAATCCCGTTGACCAGATCCTCCTCGACCTCCGGCTCGCAGGCGAACTCCGCCGACCATTCGACGAAACAGCGATCGCCGTCGCTCACCGGGGTGAGCCTGAGCGTGGCCACGTAGTCGGCAAGCGGCATGGGGGAGTCGAGGATCGAGTAGGTGCACACCAGGTCGTAGTCGCTCAGGGCGAGCAGCTGTTCACGGATCTGGTCGCCGTTCTGCAGCCGGAAGTTGCGGATGCACCCCACCCGGTCCGCCGGTTCACCCTCCTCGATGTGGCTCTCCGCAATCCTCGGGTGCCAGCGCGGCAGGCCGTTGAAGTCGCGGACACGCTCCCATACCCGTTGCGCCGGCGCATCGACCACGCTGGAGACGTAGACCCGGGCCATGGTCACGATCCCCGCCGGTCGCCGTCGTCACCCGTCGCCGGGTTGGTGCCGCCACCGTCGGGTGCCTCGCCTGCGTTCTCTCTGCGCCCGGTCTCGCGCGCGATCCGCTGCATGTCCGCTGCCTCCCTGATCAACCCCGGCTGGCGCGAGAGGTTGGAGCCGTCGATGCCGATATCGCTGAGCAGGCTGTCGACGAGGGGCGCCTGGACCCGGTAGCGCAGGGCCGAGTTGATGACTTCGTCGGTGGCGTTGCCTCGACCTCCGCCCTGGTCGGTGCCAAGACCGTCGAGCTGCATGATGCGGATGTCCTGGATCTTCTCCAGCGGCTTGACCGAGGCCGAGATGATCCCCTCGACATGTTCGAGCAGCTTGCGCCGGAACAGGTTGAGACGGGCGTCGTCGCTCAGCACGTTCTCGGCCTCGTTGAGCAGCCTGCTTGCTTCGGCCTCGACCTCCGCGCGCACACGCTCGGCCTCGGCCGCGATAAGCCGCTCGTCCGCCGCCTTGCGCGCGATGGCGAGGTCGACCTCGCGCCGGCGTCGCGCCTGCTCGATCTCCCTGGCGGTGACGACCTGTTCCGCCGCTTCGGCCGCCCGGGCGCGGGCGTTCTCGGCCTCGATCGCGGCTTCGGACTCGGCAAGCGATTCCCTGTAGAGCGCAACGGCCCGCTCGATCTCCGCCAGCCGCACCGCCTGGTCGCGCCGGATCTCCAGAGCCCGGCGGTCCCGGTCCTGGCCGATTCGGGCCTCGTCGAGACCGCGTTCGGCCGCAATCCGGGCGCGCTCGACCTCCTCGCGCGATGCGATCTCGGCCTCGCGCAACGCCTGCAGTCGCGAGACCTCGAGCTGCTCGACTGCCCGCTGGCGTTCCAGTCTCGCCTCCTCGATCGCCCGTTCCCGGGCGACATCTCTTGTTTCCACTGCCCGGCGGGCCTCGATCTCCTGTTCACGCAGGGTGCGCTCGAAGGCAACCCGTTCGGTCTCGACCTGCTGCTGCTGGACGATACGCGCGGTTTCGGTTGCCTGCCGGGCGGCGATCTCGGCGGTGGCGACGACAAGGGTGCGGCCGACATCGCGTTCCCTGGTCCGCTCCTCGTTCTCGATCCGCTCGAGTTCGAGATGGGCCTCGCGTGCAATCCGCGCTGTCTCCACCGCCCGTTCGGCCGCGACCGCGGCCTCCTCGATCGCCCGGTTGCGGGCAATCTCGCGGACCTGGATTTCCTCGTCGCTCGAGATCCGGTCGCCGGTGACGGTTCGCTCCTGGCGGATACGCGCCAGTTCCGTTTGCTCGGCGGCCGCGATCTCGGCGGCGTCAACCTGCTTGCGCCGTGCGATTTCCCGCTCCTGCACCTCCTGCTCGTTGCTGATCCGTGCCTCGTTGACCTCGCGCTCCTGCTGAATCCGCGCGCGCTCGGTCGCCTCGCGCGCGGCAATCTCCACCTCCTCGATGGCGCGGCGGCGCGTGATCTCGCGGGCCTCGATTTCCTGTTCGTTGGTGATGCGGACCTCGTTTACCAGTCGTTCCTGCTCGATGCGCGCCCGTTCCGTCTTCTCGCGCGCGGCGATCTCCGCCTCCTCGATCAGGCGCTGGCGCTCGATCTCGCGCTGGCGCACCTCGCGCTCGGATTCGATTCTCGTTTCCGCGACGACCTGTTCGTTGGCGATGCGTTGCTTCTCGACCTGCTCGCGGGCGAGGATCTGGGCCTGCTCCGCCTCGGTCTCGCGCTCGGCGCGCTCGCGCACCAGTTCCGTGCGCTGCTGGGCGCGCCGGAACTCGATGTCGCGTTCCTGGCGCAGCCGCGCCTCCTCGCTCTCGCGTTCGATGTCGAGGGTTTCCTTCTCGGCCTCCAGGTTCCGGGCCCGGATCCTGATGGTGGCGTCCTGCTCGATGTCGTTGCGCTGCTTGCGATTGGCCTCGATGTCCTCGATGAGCCGGGTGAGGCCCTCGGCGTCGAACCGGTTGGACGGGTTGAAGTACTCGAGCCCGGTCTGGTCGAGATCGCGAATTGCGACGGATTCGAGCTCGAGCCCGTTGAGATCGAGCCCCTGCTGCGCCAGCTCCTGCACCCGGCGCACGTACTGGGCGCGCTGCTCGTGCATCTCCTCCATCGACATCTCGGCGGCAACCGCCCTGAGTGCGGAGATGAACTTGCCCGAGAGCAGGTCGTGCAGCCGTTCCTGTTCCATGCTGCGGTGGCCCAGCGTCGAGGCGGCGAGCGACACCCCCTCGCGGCTCGCCTTCGCCCGTACGTAGAATTCCGCCTCCACGTCCACCCGCATGCGATCGCGCGTGATCAGCGCGGTGTCGCGCTCGCGGACCACCTCGAGCTGCAGGGTGTTCATGTTGACCAGGGTGATGTCGTGGATGATCGGCCATACGAAGGCGCCGCCGTCGATCACCACCTTTTCGCCGAGGAAGCCGGTGCGCACGAAGGCGACTTCCTTGGTCGAGCGACGGTACAGCCAGTACATCACCCAGTAGGTGATGGCGATGACGACGACCGCCAGGATGAACCAGAGAATGATCTGGCCGATGAGATGCCCGGTCATTGCGTGTCTCCCCGCCCGATGCACATGAATGCCCGGGTCTGCTCGGTCAGTGCCTGTTCCACCGGCAGGCGTTCCATCGATGACGCACCGTAGAAACCGTGGCAGTGAGTGGTGTTTCGCATCATGTAGTCGGCGTCCTCCGGCGTTGCGATCGGACCGCCGTGAACCAGCACCAGGATGTCGGGCCTGACCGCGAGCGCCGCCTCGGCCCAGCTGTCAACCAGGACCGGGCAGTCGGAGCGGTCGAGCGCCGTGCGTGCGCCGATGTCACCGCCGGTGGTCAGTCCGAGATGGCAGACGATGATGTCGGCGCCGGCCTCGGCCATCGCCCGCGCGTCGTCGCGCGAGAACACGTAGGGCGTGGTCAGCAGGTCCTTCGCGGCGGCGCGCGCGATCATGTTGACCTCGAGGTCGTAGGACATCCCTGTTTCTTCGAGATTGGCCCGGAACGTCCCGTCGATCAGCCCCACCGTCGGGAAGTTCTGCACTCCCGCGAAGCCGGTCTGCTTCAGCCGGTCGAGCCACGGGTCCATCAGCCGGAACGGGTCGGTGCCGTTGACACCCGCAAGCACAGGGGTGCGGCGAACCACCGGAAGCACTTCGGATGCCATCTCGAGCACGATCGCGTTCGCGTCTCCGTAAGCCAGCATGCCGGCGAGCGACCCGCGCCCTGCCATGCGGTAGCGGCCCGAATTGTAGATCACGATGAGATCGATTCCGCCGGCTTCCTGACAGCGCGCCGAAAGACCGGTCCCGGCACCGCCGCCGACGATCGCTTCCCCGCGCGCCGTCTTGGCACGCAGACCGGCCATGATCACGTCCCGCCCGGTCACGGTCGTCCGCCCAGGCGAACCGGACGCTCCGGGCCGCGAAGGGCACGAAAGCCGGTCACCACCTCGTCGCAGAATTCGCGGTCATTGATGTGCCACGGCACCCTCAGCAGCTGCCGGGCCGCCGTCTGGTGGACGGTCTGTTCCAGCGCGTCGAACAGTGCCGCGGTGGCGTCCGGGTCGTGGAACGGGCGGTCCGGCGCATCGAGGTCCGACACGCCGCCCTCGGGCAGGTAGAACCGGACCGGTCCTTCCATGCGGTTGAGCCGCTCGCCGATCCAGCGTCCCGTGCGCCGGTTTTCCTCCGGGCTGGTCCGCATCAGCGTCACCTGGGGATTGTGCCGGTGAAACCTGCGGTCCCGGTACTGTTCGGGAACCGTTTCCGGCGGGCCGAAGTTCACCATGTCGAGGGCGCCGCAGGAACCGATGTACGGGATCCGGGCGCGGATGACGGCGCCGAACCGATCCTCGGTTGCCGGGAACACGCCACCCATCAGCATGTCGCAGATCTCGGTGGTGGTGATGTCGACGACCCTGCCGATCTGGCCGCTTTCGACCAGTCGCTCCATCGCCTGGCCGCCGGTCCCGGTGGCATGGAAGACCAGGCATTCGATTTCGGGGCCGAGCTGTTGCGCGATCTGCGTGACACAGGTGGTGGTGACACCGAACATGGTGAGACCGACCGTGCCGGCCCGGTCCGGTTCAAGCGCCCGCCGCTTGCGGCCAGCGACCATTCCGGCGAGCGCGTGTGCGGCGTTGCCAAGGATCTGGCGCGTGATCGAGTTCAGTCCCTGGATATCGGCCACCGCCGGCAGCAGCTGCAGGTCCGACGCGCCGATGTACCCGGCGACGTCACCGGCCGCGACGGTCGAGACAATCATCTTGGGCACGCCGACCGGCAGGCTGCGGAACGCCGGCGCCGCCAGCGCGGTTCCGCCGGAACCTCCGGCCGATATCGCACCGGCAATGCCCCGCTGTTGTCCGAACCAGCGTTCGAAGGCCCGGGTCATTGCCGCGACCGAGGTGCCGCGGTCCCTGGTGAAGACGGCGGCGGCGCCACGCGGGTGCAGTGCCGCGACCTGGTGCGGCGGGACGTCGGCGCCCGATGGCCTGCCGGAGGTGGACAGGTCGACCAGTCGGGTCTCCAGCCCGTGCGAGACCAGGATGTCACGCATGAAGCGAAGCTCCGGCCCCTTGGTGTCGCAGGTGCCGGCGACAATGACGAAGCGCTCCTCACCGGGACTCGTGCGGGACGGTGGCGGCACCTGCAACGCGGCCTGCCGGTCGGGCAGCCCGGCGGTCTCGAACCTGGCCGCGGTTTCGATCACGCCAACCGGTACCGGGGCGGACCAGCGGGTCGGAGGACGCGGGTTCGAAACGTAGATCCGTCGCGGACCCGCATGGACCGGTTCCGGCGTCGCCGCTTCCTCCGGCTCGGGTTCCCCGGCCTGGCGGCCGACCCCGAGCAGGGCGTGCTGCAGGTCCCGGTCGCCGGCGAGCCGGTGTGCGTCCATCACCCGGGTGATCCTGCCGTTGACCATGATCGCGACCCGGTCGGAGACCTGGGTCGCGACCCCGATATTCTGCTCGATCACCAGGGCATTGACGCCTTCCTCGGCAACCAGCCGGATCAACATCTCGGTCACCTGCGCGACGATGACCGGCGCCAGTCCCTCGGTCGGCTCGTCCATCACCAGCAGGCGCGGATTGAGCAACAGGGCGCGCGAAATCGCGAGCATCTGCTGCTCGCCGCCCGACAGCTGGCCGCCGCCGTGCCGGCGGCGCTCGGCGAGCCGCGGAAAGGTGGTGTAGATGCGTTCGATCGACCATGGACCGCCGTCCCGGCCCGCGGTCATGCGCAGGTGTTCGTCGACACTGAGTGACGGCCACAGCCGCCGGCCCTGCGGCACGTAGCCGATCCCGAGACGTGAAATCGCCGCCGGCGACATGCCGGCAATCGACTGGCCCAGTGCCGTGATCTCGCCGCCGGTTACCGGCAGCAGCCCCATGATGGCATTGCACAGCGTGGACTTGCCCATGCCATTGCGCCCCACCACCGACAGGGCGCCGCGTTCGAGTGTGAGTTCCACACCCTGCAGGGCGAGCGAGGCGCCGTAGCGGACGTCAAGTGCGCGTACCTCGAGGACAGGACCTGATGGGGGCGGCGGACCCGGCCGCGGCGCAGGTCGCGCCGCCGGGGGCCGGGTGCGTCCCCTGACCGGACTTCTACCCATGGTCCGGCCCCGTGCCGAGGTAGATTTCCTGCACCATCGGATCGGATTCGATCTCGTCCGGGCTCCCTTCCCTGAATATCCGGCCATTATGCATCAGCGTCACCCGGTCGGATACCTGCAGGGCAACGTCCATGTCGTGCTCGATGACGATGTAGCCGATGTGATCGGGCAGGGTGCGCAGGATGGCGATCAGGTCCCGGCGCTCGGTCGGTGACAGTCCCGCGGCCGGTTCATCGAACAGGATCAGGCGCGGCGCGCCGGCGAGCGCGAGCGCGATCTCCAGCTGCCGCTGCTGACCATGCGACAGTTGCGAGACCGGGCTCTGTTCGACGTCGTCAAGGTGAACGGCATGAGCGAGGTCGAATGCCGCCTGCATCACCGCGTCGTCGCGACGCGGCCGGACCATGGAGTACCGCGCCCGGGCGACGCCGCGACAGGCGAGATAGATGTTGTCGATGACCGAGAGCCCGCCGAACAGCAGCGAGATCTGGTAGGTCCGGCGCAGACCGCGCCGGATGCGCTCGTGCGGTGGAAAGTCAGTGATGTCCTCGCCGAACAGGCGGATGGTGCCCGAGGTGGGCGGGTAGTCGCCGGTGATGCAGTTGAACAGCGTGGTCTTGCCGGCACCGTTCGAGCCCAGCACGGCGCGGCGCTCTCCGGCGCCGACCGTAAGCGTGACATCCTCGATCGCGGACAGGGCGCCGAAGTACCGGCTCACTCCGTGCAGCTCCAGGGCGCTGGCGTTTCCGGTGGCGGACAGGCGCTGTGCGATCGCTCCCCTCATGCCGGTCCTCCCGGCTGGCCACGGATCGCCCGGTAGAGTGGACTGCGCTGCCGCTCCCGGGCGGTAATCCGTTCGCGGGTGCGGTCCCACAGGCCCAGCACGCCGTCGGGCGACCAGAACACGATGACCAGGAACCCGGCGCCGATCAGCAGCTGGAACCGTTCACCCGACAGCCCGAGCGAGACCAGGAAGTCGAGTGCAAAGGTACGCAGCAGAACGTAGATGATGGCGCCGATGAAGGGGCCGATCGGCCGACCCAGTCCGCCGACCACGGCAATGATCAGGATGTCGATGACCGGACCGATCCCGGCAGTGCCCGGAGAGACCTGGGCGTTGAGCCACACCAGCAGCACACCGGCAACGGCGGCGATCGCGCTCGCAAAGGCATAGGCGGCGATGCGGTGCAAGAAGACGTTGAAACCGAGCGCTTCCATGCGCCGGGGATTGTCGCGGATGCCCTGGAGTGCCAGTCCGAACGGTGCGCGCGAGATGTACAGGACCAGGAAGTATGCGAGCGCCGCGAAGAAGAGGGCGAGGTAGTAGAACGGAACCGGCTGACGCCAGTCGACGCCGAAAAGCGGTGGCGGAAGCACGCCGTTGAATCCGCTGAACCCGTTGAAGACCACGTAGTTCTGACGGGTGAAGTAGAAGAAGGCCGAGGCGATCGCGAGCGTGATCATGATGGTGTAGATGCCGTGGGTGCGCACGGCGAGGGCGCCGGCAAGCGTGCCGAACAGCGTGGCGATGGCGATTGCCAGCGGTACCGTGATCCACCATGGCCAGCCCAGCGAGATCTGGGTGATCGCGCTGTCGCCGAAGATTGCCACCATGTAGGCCGCACACCCGGCCACCGACATCTGTACCAGGCTCACCATGCCGCCGTAGCCGGCCAGGAACATCAGGCTGAGCGCGATCATGCCGAGGATGAGCGCCCAGCCGAAGATCTGGAACAGGACGAAGTCGCCCGCGAAAGCCGGCATCAGCAGCAGGATCAGGCCCAGGAGCCAGGCGGCGGCGGTGCGTGGTCCCCCCGGTTGCATTGTGCTCACCGCCTAGGTCCTCCGCCCCATCAGTCCCTGCGGACGGAAGGCCAGCACCAGCACCATGATCAGGAAGGTCAGCACCACGGCGTAGGTCGGCATGTAGACCGAGCCGAACTGTTCCGCGAGCCCGATCAGCAGTGCTCCCAGCGCCGCGCCGACGATGGAACCCATGCCACCCACGATGACAACCACGAGCGAGGCGAGCAGAAAGCGGATGTCCTCGCCCGGGGCCAGGGACTGGAATGTGCCGCCGACCACGCCGGCGAGACCCGCGAGGCCGGCGCCGAACGCAAACACCAGCACGAACACCCGCTGCACGCCGATCCCCGAGGCGGCAAGCATCTCCCGGTCGTCGACGCCGGCCCGGATCAGCATGCCGATCCGGGTCCGGTTCAGCGCCATCCACATGGCGAGCCCGATTGCCACCGATGCGAGGAAGATCACGATGCGGACCAGCGGATACTTGAGATAGACCACCGCACCGCTGCTCTTGATGGCCGAAATCACTGGCAGGACCATCGGGCCCTGCAACCATTCCGGGATCGAGATCTGGTAGAAGTCCCCGCCCCAGATCCAGAGCATGAGATCGGCCACAACGATCGAGATGCCGATGGTGACCAGGGTCTGGCGCAGGTCCTGGCCCTCGATGCGGCGGAACACCAGCGTCTGCAGGACGACGCCGATGGCCGCAACCAGCAGGAAGGCGACGATGAAGCTGAGCAGCCACCATCCCGTGGCCTCGGCAATCTCGAATCCGATGTAGCCGCCGAACAGGTACAGGGATCCGTGCGCCAGGTTGACGTTCTTCATCAGGCCGAAGATCAGGGTAAAGCCGCTGGCGACCAGAAAGTACAAGCCACCGAGGGTGATGCCGTTCAGCAGGGCGTTCAGGAAGATCTTCTTGCGCCCCAGCACGGCGACAACACCGGGCGGCCAGTGCGCGAAAACCGCAACCAGCAGCAGGGCGAGCGCGATGGCGATCACGGCCGACCACGCCGGGTGTGCACGGACAAACGCTGACATCACGGTGCGGACCCGGCCTCGTGGACCCGGCCGTGCCCTGGTCCGGCCTCCATATTGTTCCCTCCTGCGCGCGGGCTCGCACCGGAGCGATCATGGCGAAGAACAGGTCCGAGATCAAAGGGACTCTCTTATCGAACAATACCCGCATCACGCCGCCAGCATCCGATCGTTTTCGCGTCTCCCGGGCCGGGCACCCCCGCCGCCTCCACGCGCAGCAGCCCCGGTCCCCGAGGCCAGGATGTTCGCCGCTGCATTCAGGTCGGCGTGATCGGCGTGACCGCAGCCCACGCGGTGAAACCGGTCCCGTGTCCTGCGCGATCGGGCGTCAACCTGCCCGCACGCTGCACAGGTCTGGCTGGTGTGCCGGGGATCTCGTGGCGGCAGCTGGTCAGGTTCCTGAACTGGTCCTTCCAGGTGAGAATTTCTCCCGTCTTTCGCCAGCAGTCGACCCGTTCCTGCAGTGCGGCATTGCATAGCTGGCGCTGTTCCTCGAGCACCCGCTCCAGCCCCCGCCATGCCGACGTCTTGCGTGGCTGAAGCCGGTATGTGACCTGGCGGTGGGATGTTTGCACTGTTGCATACAAATCCCGGAACCAACGCCCGCACCCGGTGATCCGCGCTCAGCGTATGCTGGAGGGGTGCCGGTGGCCGGGATATGGTGTTCGCGGCAATCGTAGGGAAAAAGGACGGGGTGATGACGGGGTCGACTGTGATCGCGAGCATGCGCTACCGGGATGCGCCCGGCGTCATTGCTTGGCTGTGCGATGTACTCGGGTTCGAACGCCACCTGGTCGTCGAGGCCGATGACGGCAGCATCACCCACGCCCAGCTCACCCACGGGACCGGCATGATCATGCTCGGCTCCGAGCAGGGCGACGGTCCGGCGGTGTCGGCAACAGGCACCTACATCGTGGTCAGCGATGTCGACGCTGCCCACGAGCGGGCCCGGGCGCGTGGCGGCGAGATCGTCATGGAGCCGGAGGAACAGCACTACGGCGGTTCGCTGTTCTGTGTCCGCGACCCGGAGGGACGGGACTGGTATGTCGGCAGCTACGATCCGTGGGCCGGGGATCACTGAGCGCGCTTACTGGGACCCGTCAAACAGTCGGCGTACCGGGGCGAAACTGCGACGGTGCTCGCCCGTGGGACCGAGACGCTCGAGTGCGGCCCGGTGTTCCGCCGTCCCGTAGCCGGCGTTCCGCTCCCAGCCGTAGCCGGGGTGGATGCCGGCGAGGATCGCCATGTGATCGTCCCGCGCGACCTTGGCCACGATCGACGCCGCGGCAATCGTGATCGACCGGCCGTCGCCGCCAACCACTGCCCGTGCCGGACAGTCCAGAGGCGGGCAGCGCGGTCCGTCGACAAGCGCCATGTCGGGCACACGCCCCGCACGGACCGAAAGCGCCGCGACGGCGCGTTGCATGGCGAGCATGGTTGCCTCAAGCACGTTGAGCCGGTCGATCTCCTCGCGGTCGGCCCGGCCTTCGCCGGCAAGTGCCACCGCGGCGAGCCGGGCCGCAATGGCGCGGCGTTCGTCGGCTCGCAGCAGCTTCGAGTCCCGGATCCGGCCGGCGAGATCCGGTTCGAGACGGTTGCGGTCGAGCAGGATCGCGACTGCGACCACGGGACCCGCCAACGCGCCACGACCGACCTCATCGACTCCGGCTATGACAGGAAGCCCGAGACAGTCCTCGATCATGAAGTCTGGACGCGGCACCGGCACGTTCAGTTCTCAAGGCGGAGACACAGCTGCTCCCCGTCCCGTCCCGGCCGGCGAAAGAGCGTGGTGTCGAGATCGCGTCCCCTGGTCTCCCGCTCCAGTCCGAGGCGGCGGCGCGCGAGGGTGAAGCGGCGCGCAATCAGTTCGGCAAGCGCGCCGGTCCCGGTCTGCCGTTCGCCCCAGTTCGAGCGATAGAGCGCACCGCGACGGGTCTGGCGGATCGCCGAAAGCACCCGGTCGGCACGGTCCGGGTAGTGTTGCCGGAGCCATTCGTCGAACAGGCCCGCAACCTCACCGGTCAGGCGGATGAGCACGTAGCCCGCACCGTGCGCTCCGGCTTCCGCCGCGCGTTTCAGGATGATCTCGATTTCGTGGTCATTGATCGAGGGGATGACAGGGGCGACCAGGACATGAACCGGAATTCCCGAGTCGGCGAGGCCGCTGACCGCCTCGAGCCTGCGGTGCGGTGCGGGTGCGCGCGGTTCCATGCGCCGGCACAGGTCCCGGTCCAGTGTCGTGACGCTGATCGCGACCGAACAGAGGGACCGCTCGGCCATCTTCTCCAGGATGTCGCGGTCGCGCAACACGAGGTCCGACTTGGTGACGATGGTGACCGGATGACTGCACTCGGCCAGGGTCTCGAGGATCGACCGGGTGACCCGCATGGTCCGCTCGACCGGCTGGTAGGGATCCGTGTTGGTTCCGAGCGCGATGGGGGCGACAGTGTAGCGGGGTGCAGCGAGCTCCTTGCGCAGCAGGGCGGCTGCGTCGGGCTTGGCGAACAGCCTGGTCTCGAAGTCGAGGCCCGGCGACAGGCCCAGCCATGCATGGGTCGGCCTGGCGAAGCAGTAGACGCATCCGTGTTCGCAGCCCCGGTAGGGGTTGATCGACCGGTCGAAACCGATGTCGGGCGAGTTGTTGCGGGCAATCACCGTGCGGCTGCTGTCCAGCGTGACCGTGGTTTGCGGCCGCGGCCCCGGTTCCTCATCGCGCCAGTCGTCGTACGTCCTGACTCTCTGCTCGGTCTCGAACCGGCCGCTGCGGTTGCTGATCGCGCCGCGTCCCTTGTGTGCCGTGTCCGGGCGCTCGGCAAGACCGGTGTGATCGGTTCGACGCATCATGCCCAACCGTGGCATGGTGTCAGGATCAAATCAAGAACAAATACTGGATCATCTCCTTTCCCTGTCAGTCATTCCGTGCCCGGACGCTGCGTTGCCGGCACCCGCACCAGCAGGATCAGCAGCAGTCCCGCCAGCCAGAAGAGCAGGATGGTCGCCATGCCGGCGCGCTGGCTTTCGAACAGCAACGTCGCCCAGCCGAACAGCATGGGTCCGAGAAAGCTGGTTGCCTTGCCCGAAAACGCGTACAGGCCGAACATCTCGGTACGCATGTCGGCCGGTGCAATCCTGGTCATCAGCGTGCGGCTTGACGCCTGGATCGGGCCGATGAATACGCACAGGCCGAGTCCGAAAATCCAGAACCACAGCGCGGTCTGTGCCAGCAGGGTCGCGATGCCGAAGGCGAGCAGTCCCGCCAGGCTGATCACGATCACGGCCCGCGAGCCCAGCCGGTCGTCGAACCACGCGAATGCGAAGGCTCCGAGCCCGGCAGTGACGTTCATCGCGATGCCGAACTGGATGATCTCGGCAAAGCTCATGCCGAAGGTTCCGGCAGCATACAGGCCGCCGAACTGGAACAGGGTCGCAAGCCCGTCGGCATAGAGCATCCTCGCCAGCAGGAACACGGCGGTGTCCCGGTGCTGACGCAGGTTGCGAAGTGTCGTGTAAAGCGACACGAGACCGGAACGGATCGCATCGCCGACCCGCTTCGCCTCGCCCGGCGGATCCGGAACCCACAGGTAGTACGGCCAGCCGAACAGGATCCACCAGGCAACGACCACCAGTGCCGTTACCCGGATATGTTCCGCGGCGTCGGTATCGAGTCCGAACGGGGGGGTGTCCGCCTGTACGAAGACCAGCAGGCACAGGACCAGACACAGGATTGCGGCGATGTATCCGCATCCCCAGCCCCAGCCGCTGATGCGTCCGACACGGTCCGGCGGGGCGACGGTTCCGAGGCTCGAATTGTAGAATACGGTGACCAGTTCGAAACACAGTGTCGCGATGGCAACTGCCACCATGGCGAGCGGGATCGACGATTCCTCGGGCGTGACCAGCCAGAGTGCGGCGGTTGCGGCCAGGCAGACGGCGGTCAACGACCCGTTCCAGACCCTGAACCGTCCGCCTTGATCGGCAATCGCGCCCACGATCGGACCGAGCAGGGCGACCAGGAGTCCTGCGGCCGTGATCGCCTGACTCCACAGGAACGATCCGAGGATCTCGTCGCCCACCACCGCCTGGGAGAAGTAGGCCGCGAACACGAAGGTCACGATGATGGTTGGATGAGGCGAATTGGCCCAGTCGAAGAGGCACCAGGAGACGATGGTCCGCAGGTTACCCCGTTGTGCCCGGTCCATCATGGCGATGTGGCTTCGGTCAGGGCCCTGAAGTGGCTGCTGGCAACTGACAGGACGGCGAGATCGATGTTGGGCATGGCCGCGAGGTCGTCGAGAAGACGCTGCGTGCGCTCGACTGCTCCCGGCAGGCGTGACAGCCACGCCTCGATCGAGGTCTCTTCTCCCGCGGCCAGGATGCCGCGGGTGATCGCGTACTGGTGTGCGGTGATATCCTGCGTGATGTTTTCCGCGGCACGGGTGTCCCACTGGCTTGAAACCGGCAGGGACCGGGCGGCCGTGCACAACCGGTCGATGCCGAAATGATCGCCGACCGCGAAATACGTCCGCGCGACCGTACCGACCGGTATACCCGTCTCCGCGGCAAGCGCGACCACGTCGCAGCCCCGGGCAAGGGGAACTGCGGCCGCGACGTCGCGCGCAAGCTCACGCGGTACCCCCGCGGCCTCCCACTCGTCACTGCGCGCAGCGATCTGCCGGCGAACGAAATCGCCGCTCACCTCGTCCAGCACGTCTCGCAGCTGCCTGATGCCGGCGGCGTGGTCGGCAACGCCCGAAGCGAGGTCAAGTGGTCGCGCCCGCTTGTCCAGCATCCAGGCAATCCCGTCATCGATCAGCTGGCGCAGCGCCAGCAACATTGCGGTCTGGACGGCTGCCGGTACCTGGCTGTCGAGTGCCTCGACGGCGCGCCACAGCCCACGGACATCGAACACGTCGCGCGTGATGATGTAGGCCCGGGTGATCTCGTCCGCCCCGTCCCCGGTTCGCTCGCGCACCGTGTTCACGAAGGTCGGGCCGACCCGGTTGATCATGCTGTTCGCGAGGTAGGTGGCGATGATCTCCCGGCGCAGCCGGTGCCGCCCCGGGGCGTCGGGAAACCGCTCGCCGACCACCGTGGGAAAGTAGGCGACGAGGTCGTCTTCCAGGGTCGGATCGTCGGGCAGGTCGGAGTCGAGCAGTTCGTCGTACAGTTCCATCTTGGCGTAGGCCATCAGAACCGCGATCTCAGGCCGGGTCAGCCCTGCGCCGGCGGCCGCGCGTTCGGCCAGCGCTTCCTCGTCGGGCAGGAACTCGATCCTGCGGTTGAGTTCCAGGTGGCCGCGCTCCAACCTGCGCATCAGCTGGACCTGCGCATCCAGCACTGCGGCGCCCTCGGCCTCGGCCATGGACAGCGCCTGCGACTGGTCGTAGTTGTCCTTGAGTACAAGGGCCGCGACATCGTCGGTCATCTCGGCAAGCAGCGTGTCCCGATCCTCGCGTGACAGCCCTCCCGCTTCCATCGCGGTGCGGAGCAGGATCTTGATGTTGACCTCGCGATCCGAACAGGCGACGCCGCCGGAATTGTCGATCGCGTCGGTGTTGATGCGTCCGCCGGACTGTGCGTACTCGATCCGTCCAAGCTGGGTTACGCCGAGGTTGGCACCTTCGCCGAGGACCCGTGCGCGCACCTCTTCCCCATCGACGCGCAACTCGTCGTTGGCGCGGTCGCCGACCGCCTCGTGGGATTCCGAACGCCCCTTCACGTAGGTCCCGATGCCCCCGAACCACAACAGGTCCACATCGGCCTTCAGCATTGCCCTGATCAGTTCCGATGGCGTGACGGTGTCGGCCTCGATGTCGAACAGCGCGCGCATCTCCCGCGTAGTGGTGATCGACTTGGCCGACCGATCGAACACGCCGCCGCCCGGCGAGACAAGGGCGCTGTCATAGTCGCTCCATGATGATCGCGGCAGATCGAACAGGCGCCTGCGCTCGTGCCATGCGGCTTCCGGTTCGGGATCGGGATCGATGAAGATGTGCAGGTGGTTGAACGCGCCGAGCAACCGGGTGTGGCGGGACAGCAGCATGCCGTTGCCGAACACGTCGCCACTCATGTCACCGCAGCCGACAGCTGTGAAGGCGGTGGTCTGGATGTCGGTTCCGACTTCCCGGAAATGTCTCTTGACCGACTCCCAGGCTCCCCGCGCCGTGATCCCCATGCCCTTGTGGTCGTAGCCGGCGGAACCGCCGGACGCAAAGGCGTCATCGAGCCAGAAGTCGTAGCCCTGCGCCACGGCGTTGGCGATGTCGGAGAAGGTGGCGGTTCCCTTGTCCGCAGCCACCACGAGGTAGGGATCGTCGCCGTCACGGCGCACCACGTCCGAGGGCGCGATCACCTCGGTGCCGCGGAAGTTGTCCGTGATATCCAGCATGCTCCGCATCATTATCCGGTAGCAGCGCACGCCTTCGGCCAGGAACGCTTCACGACCGCCGCCGGCCGGCGGCTGTTTCACCACGAAACCGCCCTTCGACCCCACCGGCACGATGACGGTATTCTTCGTCATTTGCGCCTTCATCAGCCCGAGCACCTCGGTGCGGAAGTCCTCGCGCCGGTCCGACCACCGGATGCCGCCGCGGGCGACCTCGCCGCCACGCAGGTGAACGGCTTCCAGCTGCGGAGAACAGATCCAGATCTCGACCATGGGCCGGGGGTCGGGCAGAGTGGAGATCCGGCGGCTGTCGAGCTTGAAACTGACCGCGCCCGGCGCGTCCTCGATTGCCGGGCGGAAGTACCCGGTCCGCAGCGTGTTCTGGACCAGGTCGAGGAACAGCCGCAGGATGCGGTCCTCGTCCAGGTTCTCGACCGCATTCAGTGTCTCTTCGATGCCGGTGACGAGCCCGGCGCATTCCTCGTCGCGGTCCCGGTCGAGTCGCGGGTCGAAGCGGCGCAGGAACAGGTCGATCAGCAGGCGGGCCGCCTGCGGGTTGTCTGCCAGGGTGTCCATCATGTAGGCGTGCGAGAACGCGGCGCCGATCTGGCGCAGGTAACGGGCGTAGGCCCGGATCACCGAGACCTCCCGCCAGTCGAACCCGGCGGCCAGGATCAGGCGGTTGAACCCGTCGTTCTCCAGCGTCCCGTCCATGACCCGGGCCAGCCCCTCGCGGAACCGGGCATCGCTCGCGCCAAGGTCCTGCACGCCGCCGTCGCTCCGTTCCATCCGGAAGTCGTGCAGCCAGGCCAGGGCGCCGGTTTCCTGGTTGGCGATCCGGTGCGGGGTCTCGGCAAGCACTCTCAGCCCCATGTTCTCGAGGATCGGCAGGATGTCGGACAGCGGGAGCGGCGAGCGGGCGCGTACCAGGATCAGGTGGAAGATCGAGGAGTGGGCGCCCGAGGGACGATACAGCCGTGTCTGCGGAACCCCGGTTTGCTCGACCCGGTCGGCGAGCTGCATATCCAGCAGTGCTGCCTCGGTGCTCGCGGTTTCCTGGTAGGACAGCGGGAAACCGGTGGCGTAGCGCTCGAGCAGGTACAGCGTTTTCTCTTCACCGAGGTCGCGCAGCCCGGTCTCGCGCAGCTGGTCCGACCAGGAACGGCAAAGCGCCTGCACCCGGTCCTCGAGGCGGCGGTGATCGACGGCGGGGACCCGCCCGGGCGTGGTCTTCACGATGACGTGCAGCCTCGCGTGCGGCGAGTCGGTCATCTGGGTGTAGTAGGCCGCGACGGTACCGCCGAAACTGCCCGCGAGCAGGGTGCTGGTACGCTCGCGCAGCCGGGTGTCGTAGCGGTCGCGCGGTATCAGGACGATACAGGAGACGAAGCGTTCCAGCGCGTCGACCCTGGTGAACACCGCGGTGTCGCGCAGGCCCTGGATGTTGAGCATGCCGGTTGCGGTCGCAAACAGCTCGTCGGTGGTGCACTGGAACAGTTCGTCGCGCGGAAAGGTTTCGAGGATGTTGACCAGGGCCTTGAAATTGTGGCTGGCCCCTCGAAACCGCGCCCTGGCGATGACATCGCTCACCCGTCGCCTGATCAGCGGGATGGTGCGTGCCGATTGCTGATAGGCGGTCGACGTGAACAGCCCGACCAGTCGGAAAACGCCGGCCGCGGTCCCGTCGGTCCCGTTCCTGCGGATGGTGATGGTATCGAGGTGCACCGGCCGGTGCACCGTGGACCTCCTGTTGGCTTTCGTCACCGACAACAGGGGAGGGTTGAGCACGAAGTCGCGTACTTCGCCTGCGGCCAACGCCGTTTCCTGCACATCGTCGAATGCCCGCAGTGTCGGGTCGCGCAGCAGACCGAGGCCTGGCTTGCGGATCAGGGACAGGGTCCCGTCGCCGCCGGTGCGAAAGTCGATTTCGCGCCAGCCGAGAAAGGTGAAGTTCTCATCGATGAGCCAGTCAAGGAATGCGACCGCTTCCTCGGTCTCGTCGGACCCTTCCGCGGCGTGGCGCAGTCTGTCGGTGGCGGCGGCGGCCCGCGCGAGCATCTCGCGCCAGTCGGCAACGGCGGTGCCCACGTCGCCGAGCACGCTCCGCATCGTGTCCTCGAGTAACGACAGGGCCGGTTCCGACTGCCGGCTGACCTGCAGGTGCATGCAGGACTCGAGCGTGACCCCGGGTGCCGGAGGACCCAGGCCCGCGTCGTCGACGATGAGTTCGACGAGCGCGCCGGCCGGATCCCGCTTCACCCGGATGATCGGGTGAATGACCAGGTGCACGTCATGGTCGAGGCTGCTGATGCCCGCCGTTACCGAGTCAACCAGGAACGGCATGTCGTCGGTGATGATCTCGACCACCGTGTGCGGGGAAGACCAGCCGTCGACTTCCGGATCGGGGTTGTAGGCCCTGATAAGCGGCGTACCCCGCGGTCTCATGGCGGCATGAGACCAGAACGCCCGCGCCGCTCCGGCCTGGGCGTCCTCGTCCATGTGTGCGACGTAGCGTGTCGGGACCAGGGCGTAGAACTTGGTCCGAAATGCCTCGAGTGTCTGGTCGATGGACATATCGCGCATGGTACCGGCCTCCCTTCGCGATCACTGCCGCGCGCGATGGTCAGCGCGTTCAGACGATAGCGTAGTCAGCAGAGTTCGCCCAAGGACAGCAGGTTCGCAGGTCACTGTCGTTGCGGGCACCTGGCCGGTTCCGCGATGGTGTCATCCCGGTCATGCAGCGGGATCGGCTGCGCGTCGGTTCCCGACACGGTGGTGTCGGCCTCGCCCGGATGCGGGAAAAGACCCCCGGCCTGTCAATGCTCCGAGGACCGGAGGTGCCATTCCGCCGCTGCGTCACACTTGGACCGTCACCCTGACCGGACGGTCAGGGCCGTGATCACATCGTCCAGGAGCGCGGCCCGTGTTCCATGATGTCGGAGCCGGTCGGGTTTCGCGGCGCGCCGTAGGGCCGTTCCCCCTATCCGTTCAGATCGCACCCGAGAAACGTGCGTCCGTGATTCTGCGCGGCCTGCAGGACCGAGAACGAACCGGCTGCCGGGTCGATCACGCAGTCGCCCTCGTTGCTGACGGCAGCCAGGAGCTGACCCTGAAGGTCGACCGGCTTGGCGTGCGGATGCTCGCGCTGCGAGACCTTTTCCATGACGACATCGGTGATGGTGTGAACCTTCCACACACCCTTGGCCTTGCGCGGCTTCTTCTGCAGGACAAGGCAGTACTCCGCCCTATGGCGCGTGCGGTAACCCATTCCGAACGTCCCCTTGTCCCAGGTCACGAGGTCCACGATTGCGAGATCAGTCTCTTTCAGCCATGGGCGGCCCCCTTCGCACAGATGGAACTTGTCCGCCCACAGGAACAGGTGCCCCGAAGGAATGAGAGTGCGGTTGATGCCGTGCAGGAATTGCCTGATCGTCGCCTCGGACATCTGTTCGAGAGCACTTCGTCGTCTGCCCCGGTTCCTGCCTTCATTGGGGACTTACATACGATTCTAGCCAAGGATTTCCAGAATTCGACGGCGGATCAGCTCTATATTGAGCATTTCGGATAGTAGGAACTCAACGTTGTCGGGGCCATCGGCGCGGCGCGCCTCAACAATGGAGTCATAGTCGATTTCGAGAAGATCGCAGAACTCACGCCCCGTCATCGCCTCATCCAGCGCGATACGCCGCTTGAAGCCGTTCCATATCGCTTGTCGGTCATCTTGATTGAAGGCGCAGAAATGCGCCCGGAACCGATACTGAATGTGCTGGGCGTTGCGCTCTATGAACCTGTGCATGGCCTGCCGTTCGGCGCTGGCCTTCTTGGTGTCGAATACGTGACCGTCCTTCAACTCGACAATATGACACGTCTGCACGCTGCCACGGCGCTTGAAGACCATGAAGTCCGGCTCCGAACCGGCGAAGTCCAGAGTGGTGCTCCGCTTAATCTGTATCTTGGGGGCCAGCAAAACGCCTTCCTGCATGATCTCCTGTTCGAGGAAAGCATCGAGGTCCGGGATGTTCGGGACCGCAGCCACGATCATCGCTTCGAGTTCCGAGCCGGACGTAATCACGGCAGACTGAATCTTGCTGGCCAGTGCGCCTAGCTCGGCGTTGCCGAAAATGCGCTCGTACGAGCCGGATGTGTTCTTGGGCTTGGCGTCCCGCAGGCGGGCCATGATGTTATCCGTTCAGATCGCAGCCAAGGAATGTGCGGCGGCGATTCTTGGCCGCTTGCAAGACCGAAAACGATCCGGCAGCCGGGTCAATCACGAAATCGCCTTCGTGGCTCACGGCAGCCATAAGCTCACCTTGCAGGTCTATCGGCTTCGCGTGCGGGTGTTCCCGCTGAGATGCCGCCTCCTGAACGACATCGGGGATGTTGTGAGTCTTCCAAACCCCTTTCGCCTTGCGCGGCTGCTTTTGCAGCACGACACAATATTCACCCCGGCGTCGGGTGCGGTAGCCCATGCCGAAGGTGCCTTTGTCCCACGTCACCAGGTCAACAATGTCCAGGTTCGTTCCGTCGAGCCAAGGGTAGACGCCTTGGCATAGGTGGAACTTGTCAACCCACAGGAACAGATGGCCGGAAGGGATCAGGGCGCGATCGATCCCCCGCACGAATTTGGCGATCACATCATTCGGCATTTGCTCCAAGGCGGAGCGCCGCTTCCCGCGCACCTTGCCTTCATTCCCATAGGATAGCTTTTCGAGAACGCCGCGATATTGCGGGTCAAGAAAGGCTACGGGGATCGCGTCGGCCGGAAGTAGAGACAGAAATTCAAGCCCGTCCATCTTGATCCGGGTATTGGGTTTCAGCGTGGGCGGCAACGCAAGGGGCGGCGCATGAACCGTGCGCTGGCCGGAGAACACCGTCGCGGTGAGAGTGTCCACCGTCGTATCGATGGGCTCGACAAGTTGTTGTGCTTTGCGAGGCATGGCGTTTCCCTAGTTCGCTGTAAGGGCCTTGTATCCCAGCACACCATCAGCGCTGCGTAGGCTTTGTTCGATATGGGCCATCGTATCCCAGTGACGCCGATTATGGCGAGTCGCAAATTCGACTACATAGCGGGCCAAATACTTGGCACTGAAATGGCGAAACGTTCCGATGTAGCCGCGTTTCAGGAGCGCCCAGAGGGACTCGATGCCATTCGTGTGCGCCATGTCCCGGACATATTCGCCGACCGAATGTTCGACGGCTTCATGCTGGTATTCACCCATCCCGCGATATGCTCTGTGGCCGTCCGTGTAGAGCGTCGATCCGGGCATGACCTCGGAACGAACTGCGCTTTGCAGATGGGTCGCATCGGTTCCAGCAACCGGGCGAGCCTTGACGCGACCGGATTTGCGCTCCCGCATTCCGACAACCGGAACCTTACCAACCGGCCCGCGTCCGGCCCGCAACTTCTTGCTGGCGTGCTTGTTGCGCTCGCGCCCACCAACGTAAGTCTCGTCAACCTCGACCTCGCCAGCCATGGGATCGCCAACGCCGAATTTGTTGAGCCACGTTTCCCGGATACGCTGCGCCAGATACCACGCGGTTTTCTGTGTGCAACCCAATTCGCGTGCCATCTGACAGCTTGAAATGGACTTCTTGGCAACGACCATGAGATAGATCGCGTACAAGCATTTGCGCGGCGACAGGTTGGCCGAATGAAACACTGTCCCGGTCGTGACCGAGAAGTGCTTCCGACAATCCTTACAACGGTAGGGCTGCGGCTTCTCGTTCGCAACCCGGCTGATCCGGCGGCTCCCGCAGTGTGTGCAAATCGGCTCATCGCCCCAACGCATCCGCTCGATATGTTCCCGCGCATCCTTGTCCGTCGGGAAGCGCGCCATGAAATCCCACGCGCTCATAATTTCCAGTTTGCCATTCTTACTCATCGTGCATCCCCTTGCCATGGCTAGAAATATAGGCATTTGAGAGCAGTATTCCAATGGGCGATAAATCGTTATTTATCAACAAATTCGATCGGTTGTGGCTAAAATCGTATACAAGTCCCCTTCATTGCCGTAAGCCAGTTTCTGGAGGACGCCGCGGTACTGCGGATCGAGGAACGCAACCGGAATGGTGCCGGCCGGGAGCATGGACAGGAACGACAGTCCGTCCATCTTCAACCGGGTATTGGGGACGAGAGCCTCGGGCAGGGCCAACTCCGGGGCGCGGACGGTGCGGATTGCCGAGTAGACCATTCTGGAGCGGGCTCGCGCAGGTTCGTCGACAGGGTCGCGCACCGCTTCAACGTTGCTCGGCATCGCATTTCTCCAGTCGGCACCGGACAGACCGGCGTCGCGGGTCCAGCCCGCGGGTGGCGATTGCAGGACACAGAGGTCCGGGGAACGCCAACGGCAGGGACCTGAGCTGTTCGTGGCTGTGGGTCATCACGGTACTGACCGTCGGAAACCCGGTGCGGGGTGGTGACATGCTCCGGTGAGGTCCGGAGAACGGGACACCTGGCCGGGGCACTCCGCCGGGGCGTCAGTGGGACCGCCATCCCGGAGCTCGTTTCCACCGGTCCGGATGTGGCCACGCACGCCATCGACGCCGGGCTTGATCACGAGTGCACACCATGGCTCACGGTCCGCTCCCACGCCCCGGGCAGACCCGACATGCAGCGCGTTGCTCGCATCAGCGGAACCTCCTCGACGTGATTGAGGCGCACGCAGGGCTCGATCGCAGCCTGAGCGCGCACGCCGTGGTCGTCAATCGGACACGGCGCAAACGGGTAACAGGGGACACCGTTTCGTCGATCTCGTGCATTCGTACGCAGTGAGCTTCGGTCCGGACGATCAGGAGTCCGGTCCCCGTGGCGTGCGAATCGCGGGACTGTCCTGCCGGCTTCAGGAATGCCATGACCCGGACGGATCGTGTGCCGGGCCCGGGGCCTCGACCGGTTTCACCCCCGTTGATCGACCGGAGTGCCGCGCATCCAACCGCCGAGGACCGCCCGGACCGCGGTGACGAAGGCCATGGGCTGATCAAGGGTGAGGTGATGGCGGGCTTCGGGGATGCCGATCACCGGTGCGTCTGCACCCATCAGTGTTCGCATGAAGGCGATGACCTGCGGGGTGACGAGCGCGCTGTCATCGCCGTGGACCAGCGCGACCGGGCAACCGGCGCCGGCGAGATAGGAGTCGTAGGGCTCGGCGAAACGGCGGTGATGCATGGCGCGCGGGTCAAACTTCCAGGTCCAGCCCTCGGGACTGCGCACGAGCGAGGTCCGGCCGATGTGTTCGACCAGGAACTCGTTGTCGCACGGCTGTTCCGGCAGCAGCCGGAAGCGGGCGAGAGCGGTCGCGAAGTCCGGGTAGATGCGCCGGGTTCCCATGCGCCGGGGCCGGCGCCGTGCCCGTTCCTCCGCGGACCGGACCGGGGAGTCGGCAAGGATAAGGCCGCGAAGGGCGTCGGGATAGCGATGGACAAGCCGGGTGAGCGTAATCCCCCCGAAACTGTGACCCACCGCCCAGGCGCGGGGACCGAGGCCTGCATCCTCGATCACCGCAAGCAGTTCCGCCGCCCTGATGTCGGCGTCGTAGAACGGGCGGGTTCCGCTGTCTCCCATGCCCGACAGGTCCGGCGCCGCCACCCGGAAGCGATCGGCGAGGAAAGGGGCGAGGAAACTCCACCAGTGCGCGTGGCCGCCGCCACCGTGGACCAGCAGCAGCCCGTCCGCATCGTCGGGCCCGTCCCACAACAGGTAGTGGATCGGGCAACCGTCGGAGACTACCGTGCGGCTGCTGCGCGGGCGTATCACGGCGCGGACGTACCAGTCCGGACAGCTGGAGTTCAGCGTGAACCCTTCGTCCCCGGGCACCATGGGATCCTCGCGTGCGGGTGGTCTCTGGCATGCGGGTCATACAGATGTATGAAGGTTGCGGCAAACCGGAACCGGGGCGCCTGAGCGAAATCGCCGGACATCTCAATTCACTGGACATGCGGGGCTGCTTCGTACAGGGATTGGACCGGGCAAGAAGCAGGGAGCGGGTGCGATGGTGCAGCTGAAGATGGGCGTCATGGAAATGGTCGAGGCGGCGCGCGGCGAGATCGAGGAGGTCGAGCCGGCCGATGCAATCCGCGAGGCGGACGATCCCGATACCCTGGTCATCGACATCCGGGACGTTCGCGAACGCCGGCGCGACGGTTACATCCCGGGCAGCTTTCATTGTCCGCGCGGCATGGTCGAGTTCTGGATCGACCCGGACAGTCCCTACTTCAAGCCGGTGTTCGACGAGAAGAAGCGGTTCCTGTTCCACTGTGCCGCTGACTGGCGTTCCGCACTCACCGTGCAGACCGTAAACCGCATGGGGCTTGCCGGTGCCGCGCATGTGAAGGGCGGGCTCAAGGGATGGCGCGAGGCAGGCGGACCGGTCGTCACGGATGAACAGTAGTTTCCATCCCGAACGGATTGCCGCGATCGGGAAGCCTGACCCGGAACTCGAGGCGATCCGCGGTCTGGGCGCGGCGATCACCAACGCACACGCGCGGATCGATGCCGGGCGCGAACTGCCCGCCGACCTGCTCGAGACCCTGCACCGGGCCGGGCTGTGGCGGCTTGCCCTGCCGAGCACGCTGGGCGGGCGGGAATGGCCACCGCACAGGCTTGCGCGGGCAACCGCGATCATTGCGGCTGCCGATGCCAGCGTTGCGTGGTGCCTCGGCCAGGGAACCGGATGCGCCATGTCGGCGGCATTCCTCGATCCCGAGCCGGCACGCGAGGTGTTCGGTCCGGCGGATGCGGTGCTTGCCTGGGGAGCGGGCCAGATGGGCCGCGCCGTGGCCTGTCCCGGAGGATACCGGGTCACGGGGTCGTGGAAATTCGCCAGCGGCGGCAAGCATGCGACCTGGATCGGCGGACACTGCAAGGTGTTCGAGGCCGACGGCAGTCCCCGGCTCGATCACCGCGGGCGGCACGCCGACCGCACCGCGCTGTTTCCGCGCGAGGTCTCCGACATTCACGATGACTGGTATGTCATGGGGCTGAAGGGCACGCGCAGCGAGGGCTACACCGTCACCGACCTGTTCGTTCCCGACCGGCTCACGCTCGACCGCGACAATCCGGCCGAATGCCGGTCGTCGGCGCCGCTCTACCTGTTTCCGACTACCCTGGTCTACGCCGCGTGTTTTTCCGGTGTCGCGCTCGGGATCACCCGCGGGATGCTCGACGATCTCGTCACCCTCGCCGGGGCCAAGACCCAGCGCTCGGCGAGGACTTCGATGCGTGACAGCCCGGTGTTCCAGACGCGGATCGCCGAACTCGAGGCCCGCTACGGGGCCGCCCGCAGCTATCAGCAGGTCACGCTCGTCGACGTGTGGGAAACCGTGTGCCGGAGCGGTGAGCTGACCTTCGATGACCGGATCCGAATCCGGCTGGCGGCAACCCATACCATCAGCGAATGCACCGAAATCACGCACCAGGCCTATCGGATCGCCGGATCGACCGCGATCTTCGAGACCCATCCGTTCGAGCGGCGGTTTCGCGACATGCACGCGGTGTCGCAGCAGATGCAGGGCCGGCACAGCCACTACGAGACGGTCGGCAGGTTCATCATGGGACTGGATGCGGAGAATCCGCACCTTTAGGGATGCAGACCATCAGACCGCTGCCCGGGCCCGGGCAGCGCATCAGGGGAGAGACCGGATGTCACGTGTTCATGTAATCGCCGTCATCACCGCAAAGCCTGGCAAGCGGGACGAGGTGCTTGCCAACTTCCAGGCCAATGTTCCAGCGGTGCACGCCGAGGACGGCTGCATCGAGTACGGTGCCGTGGTCGACAGTGCCGAGGCCTCCTTCGCCGCTCCCTACGGGCCCGACACCTTCGTTGTGATCGAGAAATGGGCCAGCCTGGACCACCTGAAGGCGCACGCGGCAGCGCCACACATGAAGGCCTATGCCGCGAAGAACAGTGATCTGCTCGCCGACCGGGTGATCCACGTCATGACCGACGCCTGAGACCCGGAAACGGATGCACGAGCCCCCGGCCGACCCGCTGTCGGGTGCGCGATTTGCGCGCCCGGCATGGTGCCTGGCGTCGTTCGTTGGCCGGGGCTGCCGTCGAACCGGTTGTCGGATGCCACAGGTGCAGTCGACTCTTGCGAAGGGGAACGAGGCAACGCGGGACTGGGCGAAACTTCTGAAAAGCGGGAGGGGCGCTGGTTCGCAGCACCGGTAACGGCGGGCTGAAGACAGGCGTGACCGACCGGTCCCGATGATGCCGGCGCGGCTGACGGAACTGCGACGCGCACCCGGTCGACGCCATTCCCGAGGGTTGGCGGCGACAAGCAGGCGAACCCCTTTCACGGGATCGGCCGACAGGTCGGCGAGCGCGCCGTCGAGCAGATCGGCGAGGAGCTCGCATGGTTCGACTCGCCGGGCCTTTCCACAATCGGGCCGATCCCGGCGGCCGGTGACTGCGCCATCGTTGCGGCCACCGTGAACCGGGGACCGGCCAGACCGTTCATGAACCGCGCTCGCGCGTATCGGCGGGTGGGGCAACACTACGGTCGAGATACGCGCCGACGAGCATCCGCACATGCTCTTCAAGCACTTGCACAGTGAACGGCGATGGGAGGACCAGCCTGCAGACGGATGGACGCTCGATGACTTTTCTCGCCGTACCGCTCGTCGATCCGGTACTGCTCGCGCCGGTGCGGCGCCATATTCTGCAGCGTGCGCCAGCCGGCCGTGGGCTGCCCGTCGCGGCCGGCAAACGTTCCTGCCGCCCGCAGATAGTGCAGGCCCTCGTGATACAGGGTGTTCTGCATGGCCTCCGGCTGGCCGACGCGCAGCGCAATGTACGCCAGGCGGTTCGCCGGGTCGAACGCGCCGGTTGCGGCGCCGCCGTCTGGCGGTGTGATGCTCTCGGCCAACTCGATGCGGAAACCCCAGCCGAACACGTCGCGGCCGATCCGCTCAAGGTCCGCTCGCACCCGCGCCTGCTGCTCGTTGAACCTCGAGGCCAACCGGATCTTCGTTCTTAACTCTTTCCCACCAGAGCCTATATTTGAGGTGGAGGTGTCTGCAATGCCTGATGTCGCAAGATGGTCGAATTGGGACGGTCGCCCCGCGGTACGGCTCGTTGACGGGCGATACTTCGCCCTCCTCAATGGGGTCTGGGAAGAGCTCGACGGCGTGTCCGCAGCTGACATCTCCCAGACTGCGGCCCTCCTTTCACCCGAAAAATTCGCCAGGAGGTTTCCGTACGCCGACGTCTCTACGATCCCCGACAGACCCGAGGATCGCCGCACGGCCTCGGCGTAGAGCTGGCGTTGCTCGTCGAGCAACCGTTTCGACTCCGGACTCTCCGAATAGAGCTCACGTTGCTGCACGTAGAGCCGGTGCGCCGATTCCTTCGCGTCCTTCACGGCCGACGTGAGAATCTGCACCTCGCCGATTGACCCGTCGTCGAAGCGCACGAGCACCTTTCGGTCCGTATAGAGCGCTACCGACACGGCCCACCCTTCGTCCAGGACCGGAAACCGCTCGGCTAGTAGCGCGGCTGCCCGATCTGCCGCCCCGATAGACACAGACTGAATTCGCAGAACCGTTGCCGAAGCGGTACGGACCGGTCGCCTGAGCGATCCCGGTCCCCGGAACACCGGGAACCTGTTGCGTGGCTTTGGTTTGCTTCGCGACGCAGTAGTGATTCGGTTGGCGGCAGTTCTGTTCGGCAGCGATGGGCGGCTGGAGTTCGAGTTGCCCCTACCCTCTCTGCCAACATGACCGAGACACCTGCGCCCTTTGGAATCAGTGCAGGGCGATGGAGGTGAACGAGGATGAAAGCAGAGCAGGATCACCAACGATCCGCACCTTCTGCTCCGCGCTCCAGCGCCGGCGCGAACGCCGCTTCACCGAACCACTCGACCCCGCCACGCTCGACCGCTCCCGATCGGCGGCGCATCCTCGTTCAGAACCCTGCATCGGCTGACCCTCCTCGCGAAAAGGGGTCGTCCAACGCGATTAAACGATCGAGAAGAAGGTGGAACACTCGCACCGCTTACGGCTGTCTGGACTTCGCCTACATGACAGCCGATGTCGGAGGCTTCCATGTCGTCATTCATGACAAGCAGGATATCGGGTTGGCTGATTGCGACTTCCTAGGTCACCGGCACACCGAAGAGGGCGGCATGGAAGACCGCGAGCAGAACGGCGGCGACGAGACCCGCGACGATGGCTACCCCGTCCATCACGAGGCGCGGCGCCTTGTCGGTCGATAGTCGCTGGTCTCGTGCCACGGCGCTGACGAGGCCGAGTACCGCATAGCCCGCGAAAGCGCCGAACAGCACGACCGAGCGGAGGTCGCCGTTGGAGAGCAGGTGGGCGATTGCCCACAGCAGTAGCCCCAGCAGCATCGGATGCCGGAGCACGGCGCGTATATGGGTTGGCATGTTGGCCGTCGCGAACAGTACAACCGCGACGGGCACCGCGAACATCGCCACTTGGCGCCCCCAGGTTGGCGGCGCATACAACGGTTCAAAAGGCGCACCGGCGAACCCCCATACGATGAGGACCAGACCTGCCGCCGCGACGAGCGAAAACAGGCCGCGGTAGGGCCCTGCGCCGAGACGCGCGATGAGCGCGGCACGCAAGGGTACGACGCTCGGTATCAAGTGGACCGCGATGAACAGAACGAGGCCGGCGACAAGAAGGGTCATCTCGGGATGTTCCTACCAGGGCAGCACACCATACTGGCGCGAAATCGCCGACGGCAACCGATGGGGTGGACGCCCCCTCCCGACGGCATCGAAGTGTGCCAAGGTGGTACATCAGAAGCCCACACAGGGGAGGGAGCATCCATGACCGAGGTTAGCATGATCGGGATCGACCTGGCGAAGCA
>Ga0209022_1000254_pt1 | contig 70458 bp, 54 predicted proteins | sample PinacodermPK_FD_187300 | JGI IMG/M metagenome (GOLD analysis project Ga0209022, IMG submission 187300) | Host-associated microbial community of the marine sponge Aplysina aerophoba from Gulf of Piran - sponge pinacoderm, lysed by proteinase... | ecosystem: Host-associated > Porifera > Sponge >... | reverse complement strand
GGAAACGAACCCCCATCCCCAAGAATGGGGGGAGTTTCCTCACTGAACCCATAAACAACCAGAACTAATAACCAAAGTAATCACAACACTATTAACCCTCTTTTTAAAAAATAAGAGTACAAATGACCATAAGAAACTCTATAACCAACCACAATCAACACAATGGATAAGCACATTGTCAAGAAGAAACTCTGTTGTTGGTTTAGATATTTCTGATATATCATCTTTTTGGCCAGAGGATGCATTCGGATTGAAAGCTTTGACTATGGAATGAATTAAAGTTCCATTGGATAAGTTTATTGATAGCCACTTGGAGAATAAGGGAAAGAAGAAACTCCATTGGTTGGTTTAGATATTTCCGATTAAACTAAAAACGTAGAATAAGGATTAGACAATCGTTCAAAGATTTATCGCACGATTTTCTTTACCATTCCCCAATTGCCCCAAAGAGAGTTGGTCTGGTGGTCTATGCAAAAAAAGAAATCCAACAAAACTTCTACTCCTAGTTCTTAAAACCCTCTTTGCTCTCTTAGCAGCAGGCATAAATAAAAAACCTGCTTCAAAGCAGGTCTTGTTTCGGCGTCAGTAATCCGACACCTGGGTAGAAGTTGCACTTCTGCAGAGCCCATACGAACTAAAAGTAATCTAAATTCTAATAGATTTGATAAGCTTTGCAATAAGCTTTGTGATTATTTCAGAGTTTGGGGAGGTTGTTTGGCAGAAAACTTGGGGGCAAAGCCCCCAAGCGTATATATAAGGATTAATTGCTGAAAAATCCAACGAAAAAAGAAACAAAAGAATATTCAATTTTTTCCTGTCTTTGAAACCAAATCTGCTAACCCACTTTTACCTATTTACATAAGTTTTGGCACACTGTGTCATGCACCTATAAGAAACTCCCCTAAACACTTCACAGGGAATAACCACATCTATAGCGTCCCTTATGGATGCTTCTTTTGCAGACTTTAACATACCAGAGAAAAACCAAACGCTCAGTTTGAACTGAAATCAGTAACTCAGCTTGATGGACATATAAAGAACATACCTTCAACACATCAATAGAACAACAATACATCCCCAGAAAAAACACTCCATAAAGTGCAGATGAAGAGATATAACCAAACATTATGCAAACAAAACACCTATTATCCATAAACAAGAAGCTAAGGGGTTTATGGGGAAGAGGGAAACGAACCCCCATCCCCAAGAATGGGGGGAGTTTCCTCACTGAACCCATAAACAACCAGAACTAATAACCAAAGTAATCACAACACTATTAACCCTCTTTTTAAAAAATAAGAGTACAAATGACAATGAAAACACTCTATGTCCAGACTCTATAAACATCCAAAATCAATACAATGGGTTCGAACATTGTAATTAAAAAATTAAAAAAACAACACCAATATCATCCAACTTATTTATCTTTGATCTATAATTGAAAATCCTATCCTAAAGTTGCATTAATGGATTGATTCTAGGAACGAATTCAGGAAATGATCCATCTTGCTGGACATGAGAGCAACATCCATAGCGTTTTGCTTCAGTTATTGAAATCACCGGATTTTTATTCTGGCATAGTTGATGGTAATGAATGTCAAGATTGGATATTAGAACAAGAGAACCAAGAAAGAAAAAGACCAGACATTTCTTCTTTTTCTTTGAAAACCATCATCGAAGTAAAGAAAAAAGAAGTTTTAAATAAAGAGTCGAAACCTCAAAAAAAAGCAAGAGAACAATTAAAAAAATATTTAGAAACGGCATGCGAGAAACAAAAAGAACATGATAAACACTTTATTGGGGTTTTGACTGACGGAAAGATATGGGAGGTTTATGAATATGCAAAAAGAAGCAGAGAATTAAAAAAAATCAAATCCTTCGTTTCCTCATCAAAACACCTCGAAAAAACAGAAGAATTCATTGCCGAAGCAATTTTTGAAAGATGGAAAGGTGCGTTGCCTTTGATAAAATTAGAGGACATCCAATTATTACAATACTTCAATCCCCTATGTGAACAAACATTAGATGTTTTGAAAAATGAAAATATTTGGAAAAAACAGTTTGTCCAAACAAAATTCAAAATCTGGAAACTATTGCTTTCAAATAGTGGGATACTAGACACCAAAGCCATTGATGATTATTCGCCCAATACCTATCCTCTTTTTGCTCAACACACTTTTATTGTATCACTAACCAGATTGATTGTTGCTTTTATGGATAACAATAGAAAAATTCAATCTGATGATTTAGAAAAGTATTTAGGTGATGGGTTCCATACTTGGTTATCCGAATGCCCAACAGGGAAGCGTATTCTTGTTGACTTAATGAAATATATCCGAAAAATTGATTGGGAAAGTAGCGTCAGGGATAATCTAAAGGATTTATATCATGGATTAATAGACAAAAAAAACAGAAGAGATTTTGGGGAATTCTATACCCCTGATCATTTAGCGAAAGACATTGTTTTAGAAATTTTGGATGAAGATTGGTTAAATGATCAAATTGACAAAGCATCTCGAATCCTTGACGGCAAGGAAAACCCGACAGACAGACAAGGATTAGGTGTTTTAGACCCATCTTGTGGCAGTGGCACTTTCTTGTTTTATTGTGCAGATAGAATAAAAGAACACATAAGAATTCACCATAAAGAAAAAAAAGACAAGATTTCCGAAATCATTTGTATGCTGGTCCATGGTATAGATATCCATCCTATTGCTGTGGAGATGTCCAAAGCAACTTTACGCATGAAATTAACAAAAAAAACAAATGATCATCACTATCGGATATCTCTTGGGAACTCCATAGAGAGAAAAAAAGAAAGTGATTTCTTTGACATGAAACATATACCGACAAGCAGAGATGGAGAAAGAATTGAAATCAATGAAGATTTATACCACGATATAAATTTTAGAGCCATAGCGAAAGATATCAATGATATTCTTGTTGACAAAAAGGAAATAGATATCGAAAATATAAACCCACATATTGAATCTTTTTGTTTGTCTTTGAAAAATGTCATTGAAACACAAGGTAATCATATCTGGCCATGGCATATTTGCAATCGTTTGACAATACATGAATTACATAAAAACGAAGTTTCCCGTATTGTAGGTAATCCGCCCTGGTTGACTCAGAAAAACACCACAGATGATGACAGAAGAAAAAAAATAAAAAATTTAGCCAAAGATATCGGTGTATATGAAGAAACAAATGCTATGCACGCTGATGTTAATTTATCTATGCCATTTACGGCAATTGTGATTGATTCTTATCTTTCTACTGGCGGTAAATACGCCTGGGTATTGCCTGATGGAGCAGTAAAAGGACAAACATGGAGGAAATGGCGAGAGGGCGTTTGGAATAACAAACTACGAGTCCATCATCATAAATTTATGGATTATACCAAGCACCAACCTCCAATATTCAAACAATCAGCATCAAGCGTAGTTATAGGCGAAAAGCTAGCGATTGAAGAAAAAAAACCGGACAAATTGCACTACGAAGAACATATCGGAATTGATGCATCGACTATTTCTTTTGAAGCTATCCATCCCAAGCCATCTGGTTATCTCAAAAAATTCAAACAAGGGGTTACCTGTAGCCCTATGGGATATTTTTGTGTTCGTGAGAAAATAGACAAATCAAAAGGTTTATCAACTATTAAGGTCAAGAAATCGACCAAAAACAATTGGAAAGGTTGTGGGATTGATGATATGGATGTAGAAACAAAATCTCTTTTACCATCTATTCATAGTGATGATTTGAAGAATCGTATACACCATACCACAAGAAAATGGCTTATCGCTCCATTGAATGAACATGGTTTGTTGATGCTTTCTGATAACGAACAAAGGAAGGTTCTTTATCCCAAAACGGATGAATACTGGAAAAGATGCACTGATCAGTATCAAATAAAAAAAACAGATGAAGCCCCAGCAGAATTAGAAAAAAGTGGTTTCTACAACTCCAAACTAAACAAACATCTCAAAGACAGTAGGAGATATGGAAACAGGAAAATCAAGGTTGTTTATAATGCTTCGGGGGATACTTTAAGGGCTATGAGAGTTCCTTCTGATGTTGTTGCTGAATCAAAACTTTATTTTGGTTATTTTGATTCTGTTGAAGAAGCACAGTATTTGGTAGGGGTATTCAATGCTCCGGTCATGCAACCAACTTGGTTGAAAACAAGATCAAGTAGTCGTGATTATCATAGGCGACCATTACAATGCATCCCTATCCCGGAATTCGATGATAAGAATAAACTTCATCTCAAAATAGCCGGAACTATAGACCATATAGAACAAAACACTAAAAATGACCAGGTGCCGGATTTTATTTCACTAGATCCACTATTAAGGGAATTGTTGCCTGATTATGTGGATTTAAAAGATGTTTCTTTTATTTAATTGTTTGATATAAAAAACATTTGGTTGTAACGCAATTTTGTTGATGTTTTTTTTATAGACTGAATCTGTTGATTCAATTTTAGCCCTAGAACAAGCTGTCTATCATCTATATTTCATGTGGCGGAACAAAGCGAAAAACAAAGAGTTAAAGACATTTTTCGGACTTGATAATTCAACTAGTCCTACTTCAAAATAAATTATTTGTAAAGTAAATTTCGATTAAACAAAAATACTTAAATTATTTTTCATGTGTTATATTTGTATTTTGGCAAGTGGTTACAAAAGCATATAATTCCCATATTTTATGCCATAAGATAAATAAATTCACATGTTGCGAATAATGGTGATGTTTTCGTTAAACTAATACCTTTTCTATGTGATTTTCCTACCATAGTTCATTTTATTTTAGTCCACAAATTCAAGATAAAACAAAGAGAAAAACACCATATCAATGGTTACAAAAGCATATAATTCCCTTAATTATGAAAGAGGTTGAGTTTTTGATGAATGTGTAATTTGATGTTTTAGGTTTTTGATATTTAAGCATTCATAAAATTTTACTATACATCTATACGAACAAAAATCAATATTCCCCAATAATAAAAACTAAAAAAACTCCCTTCTCTCTTTATAGACAAGATATATTGGCCAAATATTTTCCCGATGAACTGACTAAAATGGTTCAAGTGAGAGTGCTATATTGTGGCAGATAAATTGATAAGTGGTTGATTATCAAGACTATTATGTCGATTTTGACAAACTTGAGATAGGGATATGACTAAAATAGTTTGCTATATAGATTAACTTCAATATCTATATCCAATCCATTGTATTTCTTAAAAGTGCCTATTTGTAGGGTGCCGTTTAATTTTTGACAAAATCATAATCAGTTAGTTGGGACTACTAACCGACGAAGTCATGATAGTGAGAGTATTTTATTGATCCGTTCAGCGATAATAAAAGGGGAAATTGTTCTCATTGCATTTTCATAATTGTCAGGAATTTTTTTTCCATATACAGAAGTAGGAATCCTAGGGAATTTGGTCCGATCAAGTAATATTTGATTGTCATCTGGCTGACCAAAGGGCTTAAATCCCAAATATGGATGGGTCATACCCCATATTGTGAGCACCCGTATTCCATAATTAGTCGCTATATGTCCGTTAGCAGAATCCATACTGACCATCAAATCAAGTGTAGCGATAATCTTTACTTGTTTATCAAAAGATGAAGTTGAAGTGTCAATAACATTGTATTTTGATGCCCATTTTTTCAACAACACGGTTTCATTAGGAGACCCAAAAAGAAATATCTCAATCACTTTAGGATCTAGAATATCTACTATTTTTTCCATTAAATCCAATGGATATGTCTTCCCTTTATGCTGACTAAATGGAGCAATTCCTATTTTCTTTTTTCTTACTGAGGAACTAGTATTTTCTATCCAGAGTTTTTTTTCGACAATAGGTTGTTCTATGGTAATAGGAAATCCAAGTGATCTAAAGACATCAGCATATCTTTCAATTGTTGGTTTGAGTTGTCTAAAGTTTTTTTTCGGATACCTGATCAGTTTCTTTTTTTCTTTTCTTCCTTTATTTATTATTGCGATTTTCAAACGAGATGTCTTCAAAAATAATCGCAACAATTTAGTGCGTGTCACGTTGTGACAATCGGCGATATAGTCGAATGGTTGGCGATTTAATTTTCTTGAAAATTTATATAAATCGCAAATTCCGGGGAGTTTTAAACCCTTTGAAATCGGGTAAAGTTCAATTCGATTCAAATCCTTGAAAAGGGGTTTGACAAATTCTGGAGCAATCAGTATTATGCGTACCTGGTGCTGCTTGATTAGAGATTTCAAAACCGGAACCAAGATGGCAATGTCCCCAAGGGCTGACAACCTAAAAACCAATATGGTTGGAGTAGAGCTAGAAATTGAACTATGATTTACCTGATGAATAAAGAGCAGGGTTGAGTTTTTTGTCGTTATACATTTTCATCTGCATAAAAGGTCGAAAGATGATTTTGCCTTTTGAGATGTAGTCAAATAAATGATCGATTGCTTTCATCAATTGATGCTTTTGTTTAATCAAAATATCAAGTTTAATCCTACAATGTTCTTTGTGTTCTTCAGATGCATCTTCACGATTAGTTTGTTCTTTCATATGATAGATTCTCAACACCAGAATTGAAAATCTATCAATAGCCCATGCTGGAGTTTCGGTATTCAAATAAGCGTTTTTCTTTGATTTGATTTCTTTAAAAACATGATAAAAATGCATATCAAGAAGTTCTACAGTATTGGTTCTCTCTTGATTTGAATGATCAATAAGGCGTTTAATTTCCATCCCTCGTTTATCTGAAATATCTGGCATTCTGATCAGATCCTCAAGATGCCATTGTACTGTATCTATCCAGCATTTATGATATAGAAGATGTGCAATGTCATCCTGTTGGTATGGATTAATCTCAACTTGCTTAACATCATCATAGATATGATAATCCTCTATGGTTTTTTTAAAAACAATCAAAGCATCTGAAGTGAAATTTTTGATGTTCATTAGCTGATAACGATAAATTGGCAACTAAATTAGGGAACGTACATTAGAATACTCTTTTTCGGCATATCGAATATTGATAATTGATTTGTAAATTTGATTTCCATTTATATTGATATGAGAAACTTTTGGGAAAGCATTGCATATATCTTCGAAACCTATTTGTTTGTGCCTTTTGAACAATTGAGATTTTTGGAAGAATTAAATTGGACTTACTCAAATTCGATTAATTGGCTTTTTTTAATCATTGGTCTTGTGGCCATTATTTATTGGATAGGGCAATTAAATTTGGCTAACCAAAAGGGCGAAGAAGATAAATCCATCACAGCCCATTCGTATCTATAAATCATGGCCTATGTCTCTTCGGATGTATTTTTTATTGAAGTTGATATTCTCCAATCTCTTATAGCACCTTTCAAGAGCCTGGTAATGGTTTGATCCAAATGCAGTCACTGTCAAAACTCTTCCTCCGCTTGTAATTACTTGATTGTTCTTGCCTATTTTGGTGCCAGCATGTAAAACGATTGATGAATCAGTCAATGTATCGTCTAAACCAGTAATTTGTTCGCCAACAGTATAGTTCACAGGGTATCCGCCGGAAACGGCCATAACTGTTGTGGCAGTTTGTGGATTGATATCTAGTTGAATACTTGAAAGGGTGTTATTTGAAATCCCCAAAAATAAATCTACCAAGTCGTTATTAAGTCTGGGAATGACTACTTCGGATTCCGGGTCTCCAAACCGAACATTGTACTCCATAACCTTTGGTTGCCCATTGGTAATGATCAAGCCAATGAATAACACTCCCTTAAAGTCAAGGTTTTCATTTCTTATACCATTAATAGTAGGGATGATGATTTCTCTTTCTATTCGGTTGCTTAATTGGCGATTTACAAATGGGACTGGTGAAACAGCGCCCATTCCTCCAGTATTCAATCCCGTTCCCTTTTCACCAATTCGTTTGTAATCTTTGGCGTATGGTAAAAGAAGGTATGAATTAGCATCAATTAGCACAAAACATGACACTTCTATTCCATCAATAAATTCTTCAATAACCACGGTTTTAGAAGCCTTGCCATATTGACCATCAAGCATTTCTTGTAATGTATTTTGGGCTTTTTTCTGATAATCTAAAATCAATACACCTTTACCTGCAGCTAAACCATCTGCTTTTAATACATAAGGTGGATACTGATTTTCTAGAAAAGCAAGTCCTTGTTCGAAAGTTTCTTTGGTTACACTGATGTATTCTGCAGTTGGAATCTTATGCCTTTTCATAAATGATTTAGAAAAAGCTTTGCTACCTTCAAGCATAGATCCTTTTTTGGTAGGGCCAATGATGATCGTATTTTTAAGTTGTTGATCTTGAATAAAGTAATCAACAATTCCTTCAACCAATGGCGTTTCGGGACCGACAACAACTAAATCAATACCATGTTTTAAAACTTCTAGTTTTATGGAATCAAAGTCAAGTGGATTTCCAGCAATACACTTTCCTAGTTTAGATATCCCTGCATTTCCAGGCAGTGCAAAAATACTCCGCACCTTAGGGCTTTTGGATAATTTCCATGCAAGTACGTGTTCCCTAGCACCTCCGCCTATGATGAGTACATTCATTTTATTTTTATTGCAAATCTATATTGATTTTATATCGAATAGAACAAACCCTTGTGAAGTTAACAAAATTAATTCAGATGGGATTACTTAGTTTCCATATCATTGTTTTTTTGCTTATATAGTGTGAATTTAAAACATATGGTATAGTCAATCCGCTATCGCGACATTGATTCCCCTCTGACAACTAGTTGCCAGAGGGTATGAAAAAGAGGTTAATTTGGTGTTTTAATCAAATATCAAAATGAAAAACACAGTAGATTAACCAAAAAACAAAGAAGCTAAATGTAGATCAATCTGCTCAATCCATAAAAAGAGAAATAGTTTTTTTGAGGGGATTGATAAGGGGGAAATGATCTGATTTGCACATTATAGAATTGAGGTTTAAATGTTTCATCTCCTTTGTTGAACAAGTTGTAAAAAAAGGAGATAAGCCACTAAGCCGACTTTTATGGTTGATATGGTTTAGCCCATCATTTAGAAATAATACTGGAATGTTCATTGCAGTTGCTGGGAGTGCAGTATGGATTCTTGAAGTTATGATTAACTGGGCTGAAGCTATTTTATGCAAATATTGCGTGGCGATATTTTTGGGATCTTCGTTTTTAAGATTCGCAAGTTCTATTGTTTGAGAAATGTAAGTAACTGATTTATCCAATGTGGATAAAGCCTTATTAAGTCTTTTTACGGCTTTTTTGTATTTCCAAAATTTTATCGGGAATTTTAAAAGTTGTGAAAAAAAATTAATCAGATTATTGCAGTTTTCAATACTGGGCTTTAGTCTATCTAAAGCACTAGCTACAAGGACTCCCGAACCTTGGCTTGATTCTTTGATATCAAAAAAAGATTTTTGATAACATAAAGTTAAACATCCTGAAAAATAGGTCTTTATCCCATAATCCTTCAACAGATTTTGAGTATATAAGTCCCTACAACCGATGGGTTCATGGTTTTTTAAATAGGCAATTGATTTTGGACTTGTCAGTTCTTTTTTAGCAGTTGGATTAATGTGAAATGATATAAATAGTGGAAAGATAGCTTCCGAGGGAGGCCAGTGTTTTGGGTTTTCCAAAAACCATCCATTACAGATCAATTTAACTTTCGGACCGCAATATGCATGCAATTGTTCTCGATCAAGTTCCTGAAATTTTTTATTCCAAATGAACTCAATTACTAGCGACTGAATCCAATCTCCTAAATTCTTTGAACTAGGGTATCCAATTATCGCGGTTTTCAATTGTTTGGAGATAAAAAAGATTCGAATTTCATCATCCTATTTTTTATCGAAAAATTATTGATAATTCTCTGACGTGCCTTTTCACCTAGAGTCGAATCTGCATTTGTAATAAATTCCGCCACTGAATCTAGATTTTTTGGATCTTCAATCAAATGACCTGTATTGCCTATGATATCTGGGATTCCAAAAACAGCACGACCTATTGGAATACAGCCGCAAAGCATGGCTTCACATAAGACATTAGGAAGTCCCTCAATCATAGATCCTTGAAAATAAAATTTACTTTCTTGATAAATGGACAATAATTCTTGATGTTTAATAGGTGGGTAATGGAACAAGTTTTGGATATCTGAAAACCGATGCTTCGAAGCCAATTCCGCGCTGATTCCGATGATTTTAAAATTCATATGAGGAATTAGCTTGGCTAATGCAACAAAAAGCCCTATTCCCTTGATCAAATATGTTCTTTCATCTAATATATAACCGACTGTGAGTACAGAGTTGGGATTTTTATTTTTTACATAAGTCCAAAATTCTGGACTGTATCCCGAAGGCACTTCATATATTGGGGTTTTGAGATTGGGCATAAAATGTTGAATACCTGATTGCGTGCCATTTTGAATACTTGATCTTGTACACCCCAGATGTAAACTTTTGTGAACTACCCATATCTGGGTTGCATAGGAATAATTCAATCTGCCAAGATAAAAGCGTAGATTAGGATTCAAAAATAAACCATGCCGGATATCCTTGTTTGCTATGGCATCAAAACCGCCGACTAAAATCAATCTTGGAATCTTGGCAATTTTAGCCAAAACAAATGGCAAAAATGTGTGGTAATCATTAAACCAACTAATTATTGCCCTTGTTGATCTAATCTCGAAAAGCACCAAGAAAAACTCACGGAATCTAAACCAGAGGAATAAAAAAATACTCTTTTTTGGAGGTGATGAAATCACAATTAGATGAACCCCCATTTTTTTTAACATCAACACATCCTTTTCGATAAAAGGTCTTGGCTTGCTGAAAATGAGGATAACTTTATTCTTATTCAAATCTCTGGTTTGGTTTTCAAATAGGGTTGAAGTCCATTGACGACTTTTCTGTTGTTTGACAATCGAGGAACTTTATTTTGTCCACCCAGCTTTCCGATATCACGCATATAGCTATTAAATCCACCCGGTTTGACTTGTTTAATTTTTAGAGGACGTATGATTTTCCCAACTACCAAATCCTGATAATAAAGATTCTTAAATTGAAGTGCATCATCAATAAGAAGTTCAAATTCACCTATATTTTTTGGTATAGTCTGAAATTCTATATACCATTCATGTAGAGGAAGCCCCGAGGTTGGATTTACTTGGGGAGCGACAGTAAATTCATTGACTTGGACTGACTCTCCAATTTTCTCGCTTGCTTTTTTTAGTGCATATTCCACTTCTGAACCGATGACGTGCTCGCCAAAAGCGGAAATAAAGTGTTTTACCCTCCCGGTGACAAGTATTCTGTAGGGTAAGATTGAGGTAAATCGAACTGTATCTCCAATATCGTATGCCCAAAGTCCTGCATTGGTTGTTAGCAATAGCACATAATCAACATTTAATTCAACATCTTTTAGGGAGATTCTTTCTGGCTTTGGTTGATTTACATCTTTCAATTTGATGAACTCATAAAATATCCCGCCATTTACTAAAAGCAGCAAATCTTTTTTATCAAGCTGATCTTGGTAGGCAATAAAGCCTTCTGAAGCTGGGTATGTTTCGATAGAATCTATTTTCTTACCTATTAATGTTTCAAATGTTTGTCTATATGGCTCATAATTTACTCCACCATAAATAAAGAGTGAAAAATCAGAAAAATGATCTCCAACCGGAGTATTTACTTTTTCTATGATTTTTTCAAAATACATTTTTACCCAAGGTGGTATTCCAGCGATGATAGACATTTTTTTATGGAGGGTTTCATCAACAATGCGATCCACTTTTTTCTCCCAATCTTCAATACAGTTTGTCTCCCAACTAGGCATCCTATTTTTTTGGAGATACTTAGGTACATGGTGAGCCACGATACCAGATAACCTGCCGATTGCAACACCATTTTGAAAATCTAGTTTTGGACTTCCTTGCAAAAAAATTTGTTTGCCAAGAACAAAATCAGTTTTTCCTGTTTGGTAGATGTAATTGAGTATAGCATCTCTGGCAGCAATTATATAATAGGGTAGAGACTCTTTGGTTATGGGGATATATTTAATGCCTGAAGTTGTCCCTGAGGTTTTCGATAAGTATTTTGGTTGACCAGGCCAAAGCACATTTTTATGACCTTTAAGGATTAAATCGATATAGGGTTTAAGGTCTTCATAAGTTGCGATATCAACTGCTTTTTTGTAGTCTTGATATGAATTGATTTGGTCAAATTTGCGGTCTTTTCCAAACTTGGTTTTTCGACCTTTTTTGATCAGCAAATTGAATGTAGTTCGTTGCGCATCAATTGGATTTTCGATCCAAATCTTGTTTTTCCTGATGGTACGATTAGCAAATGCTTTTACAATAAAACGTTTCAAACTAAAAGTATTGCGTATCTATAAGTTTCGATTATTCTCCCAATTTACAGTCAAGGGTTTAAAAAGTGAAATAGTACAACGGATCGACCGGTTGGTTATTAATCCACATTTCAAAGTGTAAATGTGGTCCGGTAGATAATTCTCCTGTATCACCTCCAAAAGCGATTATTTCTCCTCCTTTAACAGTCTCTCCTTGTTTTTTTTTAAGGGCCGAATTGTGTTTGTATACTGTGAGAAGGTTTTCAGAGTGTTTGATCATAATGACAAATCCAGTTTCTAATGTATACTCTGACAAAACCACAACTCCATCAGCAACTGTAACAATAGGACTGTCTTTGGTAGCAGCGATATCAACTCCGAAATGATTTTCATTCGGATCAAATTTATCAGTGATTGCACCTCGGATTGGTGGGACTAAATTACCCTCAATGTCAAGATTGTATTCGTTGTTAATCAGTTGAATGTTTGTTTTTATGGGATATCCATCAATTAATCTAGAATTTAATTCCTCTGGGTCTAGTTTTGAGGAAGAGACCTTTTTTGGTATCAAGTCTAGGTTTTTTTCTTCGGGAAGATTTTGAAATAGTAGATTTCCGGAAAAAGTCGCTTCAATTTTATTTAGGTATTGAATAGTTTGGGTATGTATTTGTGTGATAGAATCAATTTTCCCCTGCCAACTTTCTAATATTGAGGTAATTCCATTTCCATCAAATTTATCAAGTTGACGACTCATAAATACAAACTCAATGGATATTCCAACCAAAACAGCAATCGTAAAAATGAGGGCAGATCTGATGTATTTGAATCTTCTTTTGAGCTTATCTAGCGGAAATTTTAGTTGCTCAAATAAATTAATTCGATCGGGACTATAAAGAGGACTATCCTTAGTCATTTTCTTGGTGATTTTGCTATGGTTGTCACTATAGCAAAGATACTAAAGGTGGTTTTAAAGGGAATTTCATCAGAGTATGTACCAGTGAACTTTCTTCCTAGAATAATCTTATCAATTGATTACACTTGGTTGGACTTTATTTAAAAATATCACACATCAAAATAGGGGAATAAGATGAAAAAAACTAAATCTATTCGCACCTTTTTTGTTTTACGGGGTTTTAGTGAGACAAAGTAACTGCAGATTTTTCAGTGTGCGAGAATTTTCATTTTTTTGATTCATCAGATGGGCAAGTAATTGATAGAAGCAAACTATATTTGCCCTCATCAGGTCTGGTAGTTCAGTTGGTTAGAATACATGCCTGTCACGCATGGGGTCGCGGGTTCGAGTCCCGTCCAGACCGCAAAAGCTCGCTTTATGTGGGCTTTTTTTATGCCTTAAAATCAATGAAAAGCCAATATAACCAATGCTTTAAGGGGTTTTGCTAATCTCCAATAAGAAAAATAAGATTAAGAAAGGGTAAGATAAACCAATACAATTGTACCTCCTTTTATACCTCTTTACTATAGTTGCTTTTATTTAAAGATAAAGATTAGTGAAACTAAATTTTTACTTACAAGGGAAGAACCCTAAAATAAAGCCTGTAATTGTATTATACAGAAGAAAAGACACTTTAGTAAAGGTCAATGGGACAGTGTGCCAAAATCTGTGTAAATAGGTAGAAGTGAGTTCCCTATTTTATTTTCTGTTCACCTTACTTATTGACAATGCTATTTAACATAATAATGGACTAGGCTAGGTTTTGAGGTGAATTATTGAGACGCTTACTACACGAAACTCTCTTTCTTGTATGAAGTGCGGTTAAGTTTTATTTTTCTCTAACCACTGTATAGATTTAGAAGTTTTGTAAGAAACATAAAAAATGAAAATTGCCCCGAATATAATATTCTCAGTTCCGTATCATTTTTTCTTGAGATAGGACATCTACTATTTTATACTACAATGGTTTGATTAATATCTGCCATTATATTGGTAAATATATGTATATTTGAATACAATTTGTTAATATAATGGTAATTAATATTCGTACAATAAAAGAAGTTAAGGAACGAATAGGCCTTGTTTGTCAGCAAAATCGTAAGGTGATCGATTTGTCTCGTGATGAACTTGCAGAAATTCTAAATATTTTTGCTACCACCATACAAAATATTGAAAATGGGAAAAATGCTACAATTGATAATATTTTGAAGATAGCCAATCATTTTGGGTTTTTGACCATTATCTATAACTCTCTTGATGATTTTGTAGAAACGGGCGATACTCCATTGCTATACTAATTATGCCAGTGTACAAAGTAATTGATGTCATTGCGTTTGACAAGGAGTTAGGTAAGTTAGGTTTTGACTTTGATAAAGGGAAATCTTTCTTTCAATATAACCCAGAGTTTTTAGATTCTGGGAAGTATTCGAAATTATTCCTTTTTATTTTCAGACCAACTAAATCAGTACAAATTTTTAAAGAATATCAAGGCGATACATTTCAAGGATTACCTCCTATGATTGCTGATTCCCTCCCTGATACCTTCGGCAATCTCATTTTTCAAGAATGGCTAAACGCCAGAGGGATTAGAGCCAAAGAATTAAGTATGACTTTATTGAATTGCAAGAATAAATGCGTTTTCTCAATAAAAAAATGGAAGATTTTACTGTCTTGAATTCAATCTAGCCAATAGTCTTAGAATCTCAAAATACAACCATATCAGAGTGACCAAAAGTCCAAAAGCACCATACCACTCCATATATTTGGGAAGACCACGTTTTGAGGCTTGATCTATAAAATCAAAATCTAAAACTAAATTTAGTGCAGCAATCACAATGATTACAAGATTGATGCCAATGGCCATCATAGAAGCGTTTGTGGGATCTAATACACTAACATTGATCCCAAAAAATCCCAAAATAAAACTCAGAAAGTAAAAAATAAAAACTCCTCCTGTTGCAGCAAAAACTCCAAGCCGGAATTTGTTGGTTACCTTAATTAAACCAGATTGATACAACATGAGCATGCATACCAATATGGCCAAGGTTAGGAAAATAGCTTGAAATACTATTCCATCATAAAGAGCACTGTAAATGGCAGATATGCCACCCAAAAATGCGCCTTCTAGAATAGCATATATTGGAACTGTAGTTGGTGCCCATTGTTTTTTAAACACAGTTATAATGGCAACAACAAAACCGCCAATTGCAGTCGCAATAATCAATTCAGGTATCTCTATCATTGATTGATATGTGAGTAACCCAACCCCAACCATTAGGATAATACTCAAAAATATTTTGTTGACCGTCCCCTTTAAAGTCATAGTATTGGAGGAAGCAAGACCACCTAGGGATTTGAATGTTTGGGTACCTAAAACAGGATTTCCTGATCTTTGAGACAATATTGCACTCATAATTTTATGTTTATTTCAACGTCAAAGATAAAATATAAACAGGTTTTATAGGCATTCTAAATTTGCCTATGCCATACTCTAGGGTTTGATTTCGACTATTTGATAATCAACGAGTCAATATCTTGTTCATAATCAGAGTTGATTTCTTCGTGTTCATGTAGATTTTCTTCTGCAAACTCTTCGTCAAATTCAACTTTGACCTCAAAATCTTTGGGGAACATCATATAGATACATTGATTAAATAGTAGTAACAGCAGACCAAAACATAAAAATTTTTTCATACTTAGGATATGATTGATTATAATTTAAGAGTCATTTGGTTTAAAAATGTTACATCCCAAACATTACCAAAATCCTTATCAGCCGAGTATATTATGATACCTTTGAACTAAATTTTGGTAATCGCATTAGAATAGAAGTATTAATCAATATTAGACACTTATTTGACATTAAGTTAAAATATCTGTATAATTCAATCTAATTTCGTATTTTAGAAGTCATGAAACATTTTAAATCCCGTATTCTAAACAAATGAATTTCTTTGAACCCTTCAAAATAGAATTAAGTCTTCTTCAATCTAATTTTTCAAAAAAATCAACTCTATCATTGACTAGAAACCTATAGAAGAGTGTCTGTGTTGACAATTATAAGCCAGGCAAAAAACAAAGAAGTCAAAAGGCCTATCATCCCATGATATAGTTTAAAATGCAGTTTATTTCAGTATGGCATGGTCTTTCACATGTAAAAACGGAAGATTTGACTAAAGACCACTATTTTATTAATAATTGATCTCTTATACTCCTCCTTAAGATATTGCTTTTTGGGATTTTTAAGTTAAATTCAAAAGACATTTTTCAAGTTTTTTTGATTAACAAATCAACTATTTAGAGTGCCAAACTGACGAAGTCAGGAATAAAAATCATCATAGCTTTCTCATCCAAATGTTACGGAAACTAACAAGATCCCCATGGTCTTGGAGTTGTAATTTTCTATCTAATCTTTTTTCCCCATCATGACCAGGCATTTGATCTCTGCCAGTCTTGGGTTTACCAATATATTCTGTTGTCCCCAACAGTTTTACATTGTTTTGGACTAATATTCCATTGTGAAAGACAGTAATTCGACCATGGGCTTCTAAATTTCCCTGGTCATCATATCTGGGCTCAATAAATATGATATCATAAACCTGCCATTGGTCCGGTGGTTTTGTCGCATTGACAAGAGGAATATATTGTTTGTAAACTGAAGCCGCCTGACCGTTAGAATATGTTCGGTTTTCGTAACTATCTAAAATTTGAACTTCATATCTTCGCTGAAAAAAAACTCCACTATTTCCTCTTCCTTGACCATTCCCTTTTATGATTTCAGGTGCTTTCCATTCAAGATGTAGCTGTATAGAACCGTGTTCTTCAATTGTTTCAATGCCGCCAGCACCCGGAGAAACGGTCATTGATTTGTCATTATTTATTTTCCATAAAGCTGGGCTTCCATCTCCAACAGCACTTTGCCATTTGGATAAATCTGACCCATCGAAAAGAACAACAGCATCGCTTGGGAAATTATTTTCATCAAATACTACTAATTGGGGTTCCGGCTCCCAAACTTCTGTTTCTTCAGGTTTGGGCAGTTTATCTTGGGCATGAGCAAACGCACCTATGATTAGTAAAATACACAAAAGATAGGGAGTACTGATATTATTACCAAAGTGATTCATAAACATTAAAAAATTGTTCTCCAAGATACTATATACTTACCAATTATTGAAATCATCTTCATATTTCATTCGTCTCAACAAATAATAGTTCTTGGTTAGGTTGAGCCTGATCAAGTTGAAAAAATTGTTTCAGGTTAGATGTTTATGGACACCAGTCATAGGGCTTATGCTCATTTCTTATTAAAGAATCACTGAATATTAAGACAAGAAGAATTTCCGGCAACCTTTGTTTATGTGCGTTTATAAGAAAGGTTTAGCATATATTTAGCTCAAGAAAAAAAACGCAGCAGAATCTATTAACTTGCGGTGCTTTAACAAAGGTTTCTTGTGGTACCTCCAGGAATCGAACCAGGGACACACGGATTTTCAGTCCGTTGCTCTACCAACTGAGCTAAGGCACCAAAAAGTAAAAGGTTTGCAAAATTAGAAAAAATTATATCTTAACTTCGAACTTTTATTACCCAGAGCTAATTGAATCAATACCAGACAGAGACCCCAAAATTGATTATTGATTCAGGAAATTCTGCTATCAAATATTTCGTTTTTGAAAAAGAAAAAATCATCTACAACAAAATTTCGAACCGTGACTCTATTGACCTGGTCTTTTCTTCGTTGAAAATGCAATATCCACAACTGAAATTGGGCATTTACTCTGATGTGACAGGCATTTTAAACAATAAATTCTTGTCTCATAAATGGGAAGAAGTCGTGTTTATCCCCTGTGATAAAAACCTACAACTGCCCTTCAGTTCCAGTTACGAGACATTAGAGACTATAGGATCGGATCGTTTGGCCTTACTTGCCCAAGGGTGTACTTTGAATAATAATTCAGCAAAACTGATTATTGATATGGGTAGCTGCATTACTTATGATGTATTAGATGAAGAAAACCACCACCTGGGCGGAGCTATTTCTCCTGGATACCTGATGCGCTACAAAACCCTTGCTAAGCGTACTGGACAATTGCCTCAACTTGACTATAAAAGACCAAAACAGATGTGGGGAAAGTCTACATCCCAAAGCATTCATGCTGGAATCAATTTTGGAATTCATGCGGAAATTATCTACAGAATCAATGAATGTAAATCAAAATTTGAAGAACTAAAAGTAATTGGATGTGGAGGAGATATTCAGAGGTTGGATAGTACAATTAAAAATAAGATATTTGTAAAGCCTAATTTCCTGGCAAAAGGACTCAATCATTTATTAGAATTAAATTGCTAAATCTCCAAATTTCGATTTTTGTATACCTGTTATTTCTGGTCCCTATCTGGCTGACCGCACAGACAGGAAGTTTATCTCCTTATTCCTTCGCTGGACTTGGTGAACAGAATTTTAGAGGTACTCAAGTAACTAGATTGATGGGAGGGCTAGATATTTATAGTGACTCCATTCATGTCAATTTGAATAATCCAGCAGCTTATGGTGAACTAAAGTACACAACCTATTCATTGGGAATCAACTATAACACAAATTTTATTTCAAGTGATAACGAAAATAAAACCCTTAACGGAGCAGGCCTAGATTACCTTTCTATAGCAATTCCTACCAAGAAATTTGGGGTGGGATTTGGTCTAATCCCCTTGACCTCAGTTGGGTATAAGATAGAAAATATTGTAGAATCAGAAGAACAAAACCTCATCAATAGGTTTGAGGGAAATGGAGGAGTAAATCAAGTTTTTTTGTCTATAGGTCTTCCGATTATTGAGAATTTGAGAATAGGGGCCACAGCATATTATAATTTTGGAAGCTTAAATTATGCGAGAAACCAGTTGCTACAAGGAGTAGAAATAAGTACCAACTCTGAAGATAGTTCACAAATTTCCGGATGGAGCTATCAATTTTCAGCAGAAGTAGATGTTATATTGACCCAAAAGCTCAAAGCAAGAGGCTTTTTGAGTTTGCAACCTCAATCCGGATTGAATTCTCAAAACAGAAGAATCGTATATACAAGATCCTCAATAAACCAAAGCATTGAAGAGTTTATAGAAGTTGATCTAGATAAGGATAATCTAAGTACCACGAGAAAAATAATGCCTCAAAAAACTAAATTTGGAGTAGGGATAGGTCAAGATCAAAAATGGTTTTTAGGAATGCAACTTAATTTGTCTAAATTGAGTAACTTTAAATCGGAATTTCCAAAGCGAAAAAATGTAGCTTATAAGGATGCTAGTCAGTGGATAATTGGAGGGTTTTATATTCCAGATTATTCCTCATTGACAAGTTACTTCAGTCGAGTCGTTTACCGCTGTGGTTTCCGTGTAGAGGATCTGGGTGTCTTGATTGATAACCAGCCCATCAATTCGACGGTGATATCCTTCGGATTGGGTTTGCCCATCAGATCTCTATCCAATGCGAATGTGGGATTAGAGATAGGTACAAATGGGAGCAGCCGAAATGGGCTTGTCGCTAATTCAAGTTTGGCTCTCAGAGTGGGGTTGTCTTTAAATGATTTATGGTTTATAAAAAGAAAGTATAATTAATTTCCAATCAATGAAACAATTGAAAACAAATAAAATACTTTTTCCACTGATGGTTTGTGGATTAGTTTTCTTAGCATCAAAAGTAAATGCACAATCGGATGATGAATGTTTACAGCAGGTATCAATTTTTGCTGAATATGCAAAAGTTAAAAATTATGATGCTGCACTAGAACCCTGGAGATCTGCTCGTAAGAATTGCCCTTCAGCTAACGCTGCAATTTATTCTTATGGTGAAAGAATATTGCGCGAATTGATTGAAAATTCCCCAGAGGACCAAAAAGATCAACACATTGATGATTTGATTGTATTGTATGACCAATGGGTAAAATATTTTCCTAAACGCAAAGGAAAATCTGAGATAGGAGGCATCTTGGGGAAAAAAGCCCAAGCCTTGATGGATTATGAGAAAGCAGATCCCAAAAGCTTATACATTAGTTTTCGAGATGCATATCAAAAAGACCCCGATAGTTTTACAAATCCAAAACATATCTACAACTATTTTAAAACTCTTCACGATTTATTTAAACAGAAAAATCCAGATGTGACCGAAGAATTATTGTTTGATGTTTATGAAAATTTATCTGAAAAATTCGTTACTGAGGGGGAAAATTACTCTAAAAGGCTTGACCAGTTAATAAAAAAGGAGGACCAAGAGATTGCACTATCAAATGTCGAACAAAGCAACAAAAAGGCGTTTGGATCTTATATCAATGCCTTTTCAGTATTTCATTCCAATATGGATAAAATCATTGCCAGTGAAGCTTCTTGTGAAAATTTAATTCCTTTTTATGAAAGAAATCTTGAAGAAAACAAGGGAGATTTGGTCTGGGTTAAAAGAGCAACTTCTAGAATGTATGGAAAAGATTGTACTGATTCTGATTTGTTTGTTACTCTGGTTGAAACCATGCATCAACTAGAACCCTCTGCTGATTCAGCTTATTTTTTAGGGTATCTCACGGACCAAGCCGGGAATTCCCAAGAGGCATTGAAATACTTCAAAGAAGCTATTGCTTTAGAAGATGACGCTTATAAAAAAGCAACCATTCTTTTTCGATTAGGGGTGAAGTTCAAAAAAGTGAAAAGCTATACCTCCGCAAGGAATTACTTTTTACAAGCACTAAAAAATAGACCATCACTTGGAAGGGCTTATTTGGCTATTGCCGATATGTATGCATCAAGTGCAAATAATTGTGGGGATACCCAATTCGAAAAAAGAGCTATTTATTGGCTTGCTGCAGATCAGGCTAGAAGAGCCTCTCGAGTCGATCCTTCAGTAAAAAGAGATGCTGATAGATTCATTAGGAGTTTTATGGGAAGAGCACCTTCCAAAACAGATATCTTCACGGAAGGAATGGAAGGCAAATCCATTACATTTAAGTGTTGGGTAGGCCGGTCTGTGACAGTTCCTAGTTTGTCTAAGTAAAGAATTTGACAATTGGAAGAACCTATCTTCATAATCACCTAAAGGATATCGTATTCTTTGAATTTTATTCTTATTAAGATTTTAAGGTACAGAATAACAGTTTCTTTCGTTGTGATGATGGCTTTGATGTGTGGCTCTTGTGATAGTATAAACAATCAAAATACGGATATCAATCAATCTAAACTTATACCGGTAGGGACAGCATTTAACATTAATTTTATCTATACCGATTCTGCACGAGTGGAGGCAATCTTGAAGGCTCCAGTTCATCAAGACTATTCAAATTTAGGCTTTGAGTATTCTGAGTTCCCAGAGGGGTTAGAAATTATCTTTTATGATTCTGATGGAAATGAAAATTATGTTTATGCCAACTATGGACTTATTTACAATAGAATGCGGATTGCAGATTTGCAAAAAGGAGTTAGACTATTGTCTCATAATGGAGCACAATTGACAACAGAACAGTTATACTGGGATTCAAAAAACAAATGGTTATTTACCGAAGAACCTTTTAATTTCGAGAATGAGGACTTTAATTTTGATGGCATACGATTAGATGCTTCTCGTGACTTTTCAAATTATCAGTCAGGCGAACTCGTTGGTTCTCTTTTTGTTCAAGACCAAGAACCTTCTGATTCTTTAGATATTGATGAATAGTATATTTAGGTTTTCCGAGTTTGTTTATTGGATTATAGCTATTGTGTGCACCATTGAAGTCTTTCTCAAATGGGAATCAGACCCAAAAAGAGCTAAACTATTTTTGGCTTTTGGTATTGTATCAGTTTTTATGGCCTTTTTTAGGCGAAGATGGCGGAAGCGGTTTCAGAATAGAACCTAAGTGCTTAAATGATATCACTTGATCATTTGGTCATCTTATTATGTTTGGCCCTTTCGGGATTTTTCTCTGCAATTGAGATTGCGTATGTTTCTGCAAACCCCATTTTTCTGGCTATAGAACAGAAAAAAAAAGGGCTTTTCTCAAAAGCATTTAAAGTCGCTACCAAAAATCCTTCTCAATTTATTACGACAATGTTGGTAGGGAATAATATCGTTTTAGTAATCTATGGTATATATATGGGTGAAGAAATACTTAGATTATTTCCTCCTGAGATGCACTTAAATGAACCTTCTCTAAAAACCCTATTTATTCAGACCTTAATATCAACTTCAATCATTCTGGTAACTGCTGAATTTTTCCCAAAACTTTTTAGTCAGCTTTATCCAGAGTTTGTTTTAAGTCTATTCATTTTTCCAGCAGCTTGTTTTTATTACTTCTTCGGACCAATAACTTTCGTTACCCTCATGATGGCGAATTTGATATTGGGGAAATTTTTCAAATCCGATTCTGATCAGGTTCAATTTACATTTTCCAAGCTCGAATTAGGAAGTTATATTGCAGAGCAGTTAGAAACAATAGGTAAGGAAAAATTGGATTCGGAAATACAAATCTTCCGAAATGCTTTGGAATTTTCTACTACTTCTGCCCGAGAGATATTGATTCCAAGAACAGAATTGATAGCCGTTGAAATCGGAGAAGATCCCGACATATTAAGAAAAAAGTTTACTGAATCAGGCAAATCTAAGATTCTGATTTTCAGGAATGATATCGACAAAATAATTGGCTACATCCATGCTTTTGATATGTTTAATGACATAAAAAATATTGGTGATAATATAAGAGAAATAGATTTTGTACCCGAAACAATGCCAATCAATCAAATTTTGAAATTGTTGAATGCAAAGCACAGGAGTATTGCAGTAGTGCTTGATGAATACGGTGCTACAGAGGGAATAATCACCTTAGAAGATGTTGTGGAAGAGCTATTTGGAGAAATCGAAGATGAGCACGACAAAGAGAGTTCAGATGCACACAAGGAGATAAGGGAAAATGAATTTGAATTTGATGCCCGTATGGAAGTAGATTTTATCAATCAAAACTATGGTATAAAACTTCCTGAATCAGATCAATATGAAACTATAGGTGGAATGATTTTTTATCATCACGGAGATATTCCTGATAAGGATGAAGTAATATATATTGAACACTTTAAATGTACTATTCTAGATGTATCTGCTAAAAAAATTAAGCGAATCAAACTAAATACCAATTCGAGTTCTTGAGTGGATTTGTTGAATAACGATTGGAACTATTTCACTAGGATTAGGATATGCCACCTACACATTTTAGTTTCATCATGGTCTATGTCCATCTTAATGCTATCAAGAGTTTATAATTTTTTGATAAAATAATGGCATTACTTGTAATTTTGCACTCTAATTTTAATCAATGGCAATTCTAGGAAAAATTCGACAACGGTCGATTATTTTGATTATCGTAATCGCAATGGCTCTTTTTGCATTTGTTATTTCAGGAGTCATCACCCAACCGGGGATTTCATTGGCTTCAATAAAACCAATAGCTACGGTAAATGATGAGGATATCAAAATTGATTATTTCAGGTCTGAAGTAGAACAATTCCAACGAAGAACCCCTAGATTAACCACCATGCAGGCGGTAAATTATGTGTATTCAGATCTTACTTTGAGAACGATAATGGGTCAGGAGTATAATCATCTTGGAATTGATATTGGTCCAGATCAACTCGAAAAATTATTGCGCTCTAATGATGAAATTACAGGTTCACCGGAATTTCAAAATGAATTGGGTGAATTCGATTTTGGAAAATTCAGGCAATATGTTTCTGATCTTCGAAATACAAATCAAGCCAGCTATAACCAGTGGAATAACCAAGAAAAAAGTTTAGTATCAATAGCAAAACTTCAGTTATACAGTGATTTAGTTAAATCAGGTAGTATTTTTTCATCATCTCATGCTAAACTGTTTCACAAGCTAGAAAATGATAATGTCAATATAGAATATATTTTGATTCCTTACGATCATGTTGATGATAGCCTGGTAGATATTTCTGATGAAGAAATTGAAAAATACTATCAAAAAAATAAAGAAGAATTTCAAGAAGATCCCTATCGTTCAGTTCATTTTGCAGTTTTTCAAAATGAACCTACGGATGCAGATAAGGAAATCATAAGGGTAAGACTAGAATCACTCAAAGATCAGCGGATAAGTTATAACGATGTATCGAAGCTGACTGATACGATTCTAGGATTTTCTCAAACCCAAGAAGTTAGAGAATTTGTAGATCTTCATTCAGAAGTTCCTTTTGATTCGATTTATCAAGCAAAAGGAGAGTTAAGTAGTGAATATGCAGATTTGCTGTTTGGACTTGAGATAGGAGAAATATTTGGTCCATATGAGGACGAAAATGATTTTAAGTTGAGTAGAGTAGTGGATAAAAAAGTTGGGGGAAATGTCCGAGCAAGTCATATTTTAATTTCTCATCAAGGAGCACAAAATGCTGAGGAAGATATGCTACGTTCGAAAGAACAAGCAGAAAATATAGCCCGAGATTTACTTCGACAAGCACGATTAAACCCGAGCGAATTTGAAGAACTAGCTGAAGAAAATTCTGACGGTCCGACTGCAACTAGAGGAGGGGATTTAGGATTTTTTAAGGAAGGCGATATGGTTGATGAATTCTATGCGTTCTGTAGGGAGAACCCCGTGGGCACTATTGGAATGATTGAAACAATTTTTGGATACCACGTTATCAGGGTGACAGAAAAAGATGATTTAATTCTATTGGCTAATATCGTTGCTGAAATTGTCCCATCAAATGAAACTTCCAATGAAATATTCAGAAGTGCGACTCAATTTGAGATGGATGTGAAACAAGATCCGAGCCGATTTGTTGAGTTAGCAGATGAAAGCCAGATTGAGTATACTTCAGAAAACCAGATTTATCCCCTTGATCAAGAATTAGGATCACTTGATCAAACAAGGGAAGCGATTCAATGGGCTTTTGACAAGAAGACAAAAGTCAATCAGATTCAGAGGTTTGATTTTTCTGGTGGGTATGTAGTGGTTCAACTAACTGATATAAATCCTGACGGAACACCAAAGTTTGACCAAGTATCTAATAAAATTGAGAGGATTTTAGAAGAGGATAAAAAAGCCCAATTGATTCAACAATGGTATGGAGATGCTCAAACTCTTGAAGATCTAGCAGCCCAAGATCAAGAGTTTGAAATAAATCCAGCTTCGGCTCTAAATCAAAGGAATGCTACTATTGTAGGTGCTGGAGATGAACCTAAAGTTGTAGGTGCCGCATTCGGGATCGAAGAAAATGAAATTTCTGATTTGATTCGAGGAAATGAAGGAATGTATAAAATCAAGGTTTTGACATTTAACCCTACAGATGATTTAGATGACTACCAGAGCTATGCGATTTCTCTTAGTAATAGAGAAAATGAAGGAATAATGGAACAGCTTGTGGATGCTCTTCAAAACAAGTCAGATATAAAAGACAACCGATTGATTTACTACTAGAATTTCCAAAAATTTATTGGATAATTCTTTTTTCTTAAAGGGGTCATAATAATTGGCACAATTGTTGAAGTAGATTGTTTAGTGAATTTATTTTAACATAAGGTGAGTACTCAAAACTATGTCCATAGCGATATTCTTCCAAGCAACTGGCAATGTCGAATTGAACATGACCAGGGTATAGAATACTATGAACTCAGATTTTCATCTGATAATAACGTTGAGGGATGGCTTAAAAGGAGCAATTCTACTTGTCCAGTTAATGTATTTACTGCTTGTTTGATACAGAACCACAACCTTTTTGAAATTGAAAAAGATGATGAATCTTTTACTGCTGCTTGTGTAGGAAATCATCTTATTGCCTTTATTGATGACCAGTTGATGGTATTCAATAAGGTTGCCTAAAATTTTTTGATATTCTTATTATTTAGAAAATTTTTCCAATTTGGCTCTATTCAGTGGATTTTAAAAAACAACCACATGGTGCTACATATTTCCATAGTTCCGAAAAAATGATAATTATGCGATGGCTAAAAACAAAATTCGGTTGTAAATCAAACAAGCATCCATATACCAAACCATTAACAATCAATCGTAACTGAAGATAAATGTTTCAATGAAAAATCCAATAAAATCTAAAAATCAATCCGATATTTAATCTATAAGTTGCATTTGTTTGTTGAGAATACGAACTAAAATATGTCTTGGAAATTAAATATTGTGGAGTATCCTTTTGTAATAAAGTAGTCAGCAGTGCCTGAGTTTCCTGATGCCAATATAAAATCACCATTCCAAGCTCCCAAACTCTTGATGGCACCAGTAAAATCAGGGAACAATTTTTTTTGAACTGTCTGGGATTGGAGAACACTTGAAAGTATTCGTTCATGTCGTATCAATAGTTCGTTGAATTGTTTTTGATTTTTGCAGCACAAGATATTTTGGGTAATCTTGCTGACATTATGGATATCATCTGTTGTGGTGATTGCTTTATGGAATTGTTTAATTTCTTTAGCAGTACTTTGTTTTTTATTTAGATAAACCAAATACAAAGAAGATTTAAAAGGAGGGTCAAAATCAACAACTTCAGAAAAGCGTGCTTGATTCAATTTTTGATATATAATGGCTTTATTTATCTGTGCAACTGCTATATCATATAGACTTCCATCCGATGATTTTATCCCTAACAAATAAGGATTAACTTTCCCCCATTGGGCTAAATTATGAATCAGAGTGGATGAACTACCCAGACCCCAATCTAAGTTGAATTCAAGGTGTGTTTGAACTATCCCAGATGCTCTGTCAATAAAATTGGGATTGATAGATTTTACAATTTTTAATAGTTTCCATAAAAATTGTAGGTACTTTTTTGGTGCCGCCTTAATCAGTTTTAAATGGGGCAATTGAAATTGAGCTTCGAACCATAGACACCCTTTTGAGTCAAAACTTTGCCATTTCAGAACACCGGAACTATTTGATTCAAATTCCAATGACTGACCCAATTTTGTTGGTAAGGCAAGTGATTTTGCTCCTTTTAGAACGAGATATTCGCCACTGATCATTAACTTTCCAGGACTGTAATATCGTTCAATCATGGAGATGTTTTATGATTTAAGTAGTCTTCAACCATTTTTACACTGATTTTTCTATTTTTAAAATACTTGGTAGCCTTTAGCCTTTGTTCATCTGTAGCTTTTAGATGGCTTAGGATATTTTGTAGGTGCATTTTCATATGTCCACTTTGTATTCCTGAAGTAATCAATGAATTTATGGCTGAAAAATTTTGAGCCAATCCAGCTGCAGCAATAATTTCCATCAATCTTTCTGCATTGGGCCATTGCAACAATTGATGACCCCAGTTCACTAGAGGATGTAATTTGGTTAGCCCACCTATAGTACCTATTGATAGGGGGATAGTCATTTCAAATCGAAAAATTCCTTTGCTGATAGATGCTTGGCTTAGTGATTGGTAGGCACCATTAATAGATGCATATGAGTGAATAGAGGCTTCAACGGCTCGAAAATCATTGCCCGTAGCAATTAAAACTGCATCAATACCATTAAGAATGCCCTTATTATGAGTGACTGCTCGGGATAGACTAACAGAAGCAATTTTACATGCCAACACAAACCTCCGGGCATAATTATGGGCTTCGGTTGTATTTTGACCCAGTGAATTAACTGGACACTCAACCTTCACATATACCCGACAATCAGGATTGTGGTTGGACAATATTGACATCAATACTTCAAAGTAATCACTTGTTGAAAATAAATCTGAATTATTATAAATTGAGTTCCATTCTTGGGCTATCACTTCTAAACAAGAATTGATGAAATTTGCGCCCATGGCATCTATGGTAATAAATTCCAAGTCCAGCTGATAATAGTCAGATAGTAGGTCAGTAGAGTTAATGAATTTAATGCTTTGAATACCTCCACCTCGTTTGTCCATGTTATGGGTGATGTGCTTAGTGGATTTGATTAAATGAGACTTATGTGTATCAAATAAATGTTCAAGTTTTTTGTTGTCACCGCTGAAGAAGAAGTGGACTTGTCCTTTTTTAACCATTTTGTCTACTCTTGTCTGAAAACCACCTCTTGAATACCAGAATTTAGCGGCATTTGCAGCTGCTGCAACAACGCTACTTTCTTCTGTTACCATTGGGAGACAATACGTCTTTTGATTAATTAGAAAATTTGGAGCGACTGAGAAAGGCAGCAAAAAATTAGAAATCGTATTTTCAGAAAAACGTTCATGTACCTGTTGTTTGGTTTTATTTGCAAGTCTATATAAATCAATTACTTGTTTGGATTTTAATGGATTTTCAAAAAAACGGTTAGTTACTAAATCTATCTTTTCCTCAGAAGATAGTTTCGAAAACCCATGGATTAGTTTATTCATAATGAAGTGTAAAACATCTCGTTCAATTGTTTAAACGATGGTTCTAATCACTTTGTTGTGGATTAGAACCAAGTTTTTATTTTTATGTACTAAGGAGATAATCAAATGATCAAATTATAGATTGAATTTTACAACCTAGATGGTATAGTAATGTAAAAAAGGAAAAAGGCAATTATTAATTTAATTCTATAGCTATTTCATCACCAATTTCTAATATGGTTGATCTCCAATTTATTTGATAACGATTGCCATCTTTTTCGAGTTTAGCATCTATTTTTTCTTCATTGAGCGTAAAGCTTTCAAGATTTAAGTTATCGCTTTGAACCTGAAGAGTTATGCTGGATAGTGTGATGGATCCATATTTGATAGTCAAGGTGTTTTTTTGCTTGGTTTGAGATCTAATCTGTGTAAAGGTACCCCAAGCATTGCCACTTATAAATGCAGATTTAAAATCATCTGGTGTAATCTTAGGGGCAAATCCAATTATTTCTTTTGGCTCATGTAAGGTAAAGCCTGATGCTGAGATAAATGGGGCAAAGCTTGACATAGCCCTCGTATAATGATTACCGTACTCTATTTCGTTGTAAGGGTTTCTTCTTTCTGGGCGATATCGTTTATCTACACCTTTCATTATTTTTAGTGCACCATCAATCATTCCGTGATCAATCATTGAAGCTGCGACATGATATTCTTGTGCTGAGAAAACTTCACTAAAATATCCAACTACTAATTTATCCCAATCTTTTTCGATATTTCCAGGAGCTAGATCTTCCCCACCTTTAGGAAAACTACACATGATCATTACTGGCTCGTCTGGTAGTGCATAGAAACGAGAGACGGGAATCTTGGTGGTTTTAAGATGTTCTGCGTATCTGTTGTAGGTATTGTATTTCAAAATGGAGGATAGAGCTTTTTTGGCTTTATCTTTTGATACTATGTCTGGTAGGCCCACCTGTTTAGCCCAGTATTTTCCTAGCAATTGATCAACATGACAACCATCATTTGTATTTGGGGCATTCAAATTATCATAATCAAGAATATGATAAAAATACTCTCCGTTGAATAATTGGTTTTCAAGGTTTTTCTTACCTAGTTCGGCTATATTCCTACAATAGCCGGCAAATTTTATATCGTTCATTTCATTGGCTAATGCTTCACCCACAAGCAAGGATGCATTATACATTCCACTTAGCCATGCATTTTTACCGTACCAAATTTTATCTAGAGTATTGTATTGGATACCTTCTAAAATACCGTCGGGTTTTCCAGTTTTCTCAGAGTCGTGATTGATCAAGTACTGAATGCTAGTTTTAATTTTTGGCCAGTATTCTTTGAGGTATTCATTGTTTTTTGCTGTGGTATGTTCTCTGTATGCTCTTAAAATGGAACCAGCTTGACCATCAACTGCATAACCTCTACCATCATGTTGTCCAATATGGCTCAATTCACCTCGGTAGCTGATTAACCCATTTTCATTATAAGACAGTCCATAATCAACTTGCGTTATTAATTGACGTGCTAGTCTTGGAAATACCCTCCCAAGGGCTTGTTCGTAATGTAAAACGTGTGTACAAGTCCCCCGTCCAAGATAAACACCTTCCATTGTATAGAATCTTCCCTCATTATCAGGATTATCAGTGAGGTCATCCAATCGATAGCATGAAGTAGTTGCTAATGTGCTAACATTCGAGAATGTTCGGTTTAAAAACCATTTAGGAAGCGAAGAATCATACCAGGTTTTGTTCCAAAGTTTTGTTGTGTTTAAAAATTTATCGGTATTGGATATGATTTTATTTGCCACATCGTAAGAGGACGTAAATTTTTTGCTGTAGTATTGGCGTAGATTATGTCTGTTATTAAGGTTGTGGAAACCACTCTCTTCTCGGTGAAGATTGGGGAAGTACCATGAGAGCAGAAATGTCAGTTTATTGCTTTCTCGGGGCTTTAAAGTGATTTCTTTCCCGATTAGTCCTGTCATTACATCCCCTAGTTTTGTTTCGCTAGTATTTTCTATTGAGGGTTCAATTTCAGGGATGTTGTATTTGATTCTTTGCTTAATTTTTGGTGTAGCCCAAGCGTTTTCTCCTTCGATCAAAGTAAGAGCCATATTGCCATAATCGGGCAAATCTGTATCTTTTTCATTTACTTTGGAATAGAGTTTTAGTTGTACGGTTTTCTTATCAATGACAATTTCATTTTTGTGAATTCCCCCATCAGATTTATGGGCGGTTTGATAGTTTGCCATATTTTGAAGCCATCCCAAAAACTCAAAGATCACTACTTCATTTGAGTTATTTGTCACAGTGTATTCCAACACTATTGCAGGAAAATCAGACGATTCATGGTCAGTGGGAATAAAGGGTGTATAAGCTTCTAGTTCTACCGAAAGTGGAAAAGATTCATCTTCATACCATACTCTTCCTATGGGGTATTCACCCTGAAAACTCACTTCAGAGAACCCATCTATATTTAGATATTTGGTTTGAGTGGTTAAACTCTTGGTCTTATCATATACCCTAAGGGCGAAACCTTGTTCAAAATGACGATCTTGTTCCATTGGGTTAAGGTAAAATTTATCACCTCTACTTCCTGGATTTATTTTTTTGATATTGAAAATATCCCAATACCAAAGTTGACCATCACCTCCAAGATATACCTGTCCGCTGGTAATTCCTCCAATGGGCATTCCAATATATTTTAGCTGATCGTTGGCACTTTTGAATTTTAAATCAGAATTATTTTGCCCTATTGTTTTAAAAGTGAACAAGCAAAGGACAATGAATAACGTAAAGTTTATAGTTTTTTTATATCTCATGTTTATAATGATATACTTCGTACTGAAATGGCGATTTAGTTTGACCAATATATAGAGAATTTTGAATAAGGTGGAAGTTTTGAGCTATTATATCCAATAGGACTAAATCGGGCAAATGACTCAAAAGATGTAACCTTATCAACAGTCCATTTACTTAGGTTATATTTGAGCAAACTTGCATTTTTAAACACTCCTTTCATATTGGTTACATTACTAACATTGTAATCACCAATGTATTGATTAAATAAACTAGCATCTTTAAACATTGATTCCATATCAGTCATATTGCTGATGACCCAGGAGCTGATATCTTGATTGAATTTTGGGGCAATCGTAAAAGAGTCTTCTCACCTTCTTAACGAAAGTAGTACAAATATACCTTAGGTGACCTCCTCCATTTGCCAAAGCTGTTAAAGGGGCACGATCAGCGATGTAATACTGTAAAGATGTTTGGTCATTCGGATCGATAAATACTTTTTGACCTAATAAGGATCTTGCACATGGATAATCTTTAATTATTTCATTATCATATCATTATATAAGGGTGTTTCACATTGGTTAGAACTTTCACTTTCAAAAGCAACGTTGATAGAACAATCTTCAGAAACGGTGAAGGTTGCAGGATTGATTGTCATGGCAAAGTTTCCGCAAGTTCCACCTTTGATTGTATTTGATAACTGGTACTTGGTGTGGCAGTAATGCTTACAGTTGCATCTTGTTCAACAGTTTGATTCTCAGTAATTGTTCCTATAGAACCTGCAGATGTAATGGTATATGTAGTGCTAGTATCCCCGATGGAGGTATATTATCTACTGCATTCTGTGGAGGAGTAGAGGTATCTTCCTATTCAAACGATACACTGCTTCTTCCCTCTCTTACGGTCTATATTATACCCAAAAGCAGCAAACTCATTCTGCTTACCTTCCACATAACTACAGATCAAATCGTAGAGTACCATCTCTCCTTCCGTTAGATGTCGTTTGGCTAGGCGAGATTCCATGTCGGTTTTTCGCTCAATGAGCCAGTCCATAGCCTGATACAGATCATCCGAATCGACTCGTTTGAGTACCAGTTCCTCATTGAGGGTGGAGGATGCCGAACATCGATCCAACAGCGTGCTGGTGGCTAATTTGCTGGAATGATGCAACACACGTGCAGCGGTCATGCCAAGCACCAACCGGCGGTTATGGGAATCTCTATGTGCAAGCAACTTGGGGATGCCTAGTTTTTTGATCATATGCATTACCACGGCTACATGACCGTGTGGTTTACTGCTGATCAGCGTGAAAGCATCTTCAATGGACTTGACCACAATTCCTCCTTTGAAGAGTTCTTTGATTACTAGAATGATCGGTAGAGGAAGCTTGGAGATATTAGCGATAGTGGTTTTAACGGATTTACCGTTCATCCATTTGGACTCACGGATGAGCCATGTGGGCTTAGATTTTCGGTTTGGGATACGAGCTACATAGATGGGTAGGTAATAAATTATTAATTGTTTTACATATTGGAATCAAATAGACTAAATTGGATTATTTGATAAGAAATTTATGGTCATATATACATGGGTAATAAATTTCGGGTAAAATTCCTTAATATTTACATATAAAACACATATAATCATCTAAAAATCAGTAAAAAAGAGTCGAAATTCCTAGAAAACCCTCAAAAATCAATGAAAAAACCCGAAATTTGTTTAAATTACTTGTTGAAATCAATAAAAATAAGCCATATCAGGAAAAAATAATGGAAACTTCAGACATGATTTTCTATCTGTCCGTTTTGAAGGTTTTCATCCATTAAAATCAATCACAAACATCAATAAACATATTAAATATACTTTCCCATGAGATTTAGAATTTTTCCATTTCCATTATTTATTTTCGTAGTAGCACTACTCCTATTATTTTCCTGTAATGATGAAGGTGTTACGTCCACACCACCGATTGAGCCAGTAGTGGCTAAGTTCACCATTGCCACATCAGCAGGTGGTGGTGGTTCGATAACTTCTAGCCAAAGTGTAGATAGCGGTCAGTCGGTGACCATTACTGCCACAGCTCAAGATCACTATCAGTTAAAGCAATGGACGGGCGATTGCGGAAGTTTTGACAAGAACAAATTAGAAATCACTATTTCTGCTTCCAAGAATTGTCAAATAGGGGTAGAGTTTGAAAAGATAAGTTACACTATCACAGCTACTTCAAAGGGGGGGGGTAGTGTGAGTGAAGAGGAATTATTAAGAGAAGAAGGCCAGGTTGTCTCTTTTACTGCTGAGCCTGAAGAAGGGTATGAGTTAGGTGGATGGACAGTAGTTGAAGGTAGTGATTGTCCTGAGTTGTTGGTCGTCAAGAACAAAGTGACCTTAACTGTTTCGGGAGATTGTCAATTGGAAGCTGTCTTTTCCAAGGCACCACGAACGATTATGATAGAAGAGAACGATAATGGAGAAATAAGCATTACCCCATCTTTGACGGTTGATCATGGGGAAGAAGTAGTGGTTACAGCCACAGCTCATGATCATTATGCTTTCAAGGGTTGGTCTGGAGATTGTGGTGAATTTAGTGCTGATGCATTGAGCCTAACGATTACTCTGGTATCAGATTGTACATTAGGAGCGATTTTTGAGAAAGTAAGCTATACCATCACAGCTACTTCTACTGATGGGGGAAGCGTGGTCCGAGCTGGACAGCAGGTTGATGAGGAATTATCTATAGTTTATGGGGAGACTGCGACATTGACGGCAACTCCTGAAGAAGGGTATCAATTTAGTGGCTGGACAACTGAAGGAGAGACATCTTCTGCGAATTGTCCCACACTTGCTAGTAATACAGATCCTGTGGCTGAGTTCGTAGTTGGGGGTAATTGTAGTTTGGAGGCGGTTTTTACCAAAGCCCCTCGTATGATTTCCACAGCAGAGAACTTAAATGGGGAAATAAGTATCACGCCATCAGAAAATATTGTCTATGGAGACCAAGTGGAGGTTACAGCTACTGCCAATGAGCATTATGCCTTCAAAGGTTGGTCTGGTAGTTGTGGTGATTTAAATGATGACGAATCAAGCATAACGATTACAATATTGGAAAATTGTACGATAGGAGCGGTTTTTGAAAAAGTTAGCTATACCATCACGGCTACATCTTCAGAAGGGGGAAGCGTAGTCCGTGATGGACAGCAGATTGATGAGGAATTATCTGTAGTCTATGGAGAGACTGCTATATTGACGGCGATACCTGACAAGGGTTATCAATTGACTGAATGGAGAAGTGAAGATTGTCCTGTACTTGAAGATGCCGCAGAGGTTGAAGTTGAATTCATGGTTGAGGGTAATTGCAGTCTGGAAGCGGTTTTTGAAAAGGCTCCTCGCATGATTACTATAGAGGAAAATGATCCTTTGACGGGGATGAAAAATGGGGAGATCACGGTTACACCATCTGAGAATATAGTTTATGGGGATGAAGTGGAGGTTACTGCCACAGCCAATGAGCATTATGCCTTCCAAGAATGGATAGTAAACTGTGGTGAACAGGACTTTTCTGAAATGGATACGGCACAGAGAACGATATCTTTCATTATCACTGAAGATTGTACTATCAGGGCATTATTTACGGAGGTATTATACAGGATTACTGCAGAAGCTGGTACTGGAGGTAGTGTAGATAAAAGTGAGGAGGAAATAGGTTTTGGTCGGGAGGTTAACATTATTGCTGAGGCTGATAGTGGTTATACATTTGAAGGATGGAGTATATCGGGTTCAGGTTGTCCTGCTGATTTTGATTCCACTGCTGAGTTAGCGAGATTGGAAGTAGGAGGGGATTGCCATTTAGAAGCTTCGTTTAGTTTGGTAGAAGATTCTGTTGGAGATAGTGATGATGATGAGCAGCAGGAGACTGATGAGGATCCGACAACGAATCAACCAACAACGGGGCAACCCACTACTTCTACGAATCAGCCCACGACTACTACAACTACTACTCCTACAAATCAGCAAACAACCACCACAACTAGTACTCCTACAAATCAACAAACAACCACTATAAATACCTATACAATCACCACAACAGCAGGCACCGGAGGAACAATTACTGAAAATCAATCGGTGAAACATGGTAATAATGTAAACATCATTGCTACACCTGATGATGGTTATGAAATTAAAGCATGGTCAGGAAACTGTGGCCCCTTTACTAAGAGCACCAATCCAATCACTTTCACTGCAACCAGAGATTGTTCTGTTAATGTAGAGTTTGAAGATTCAAACAACCCAATTGAACTTCATGAAAACGGAGTCACAGTAAAAGTTAAGTCAAATTATACCTTAGCTGAAGCTTTCAAGCAAACCGGATGGATAGACTACCAAGACAATAGAGGGAGAGTAGAGTACCTAATTGTGGATAGGAATCTGCTTAAAGAAAGAGTTGATAGCGGTGAAAGTGTAGGAAATGTAGTCACCACTTTCGTGACTGATATGAGTGGATTGTTTTTAGCAAATTCTCCCTTTCCTCAAGACATTGCTTCTTGGGATACAAGTAATGTGACTGATATGAGTAGGATGTTTATTGGTGCTAAACGTTTCAATATAGATATTGGTTTTTGGGATACAAGCAGTGTGACTGACATGAGTTTTTTATTTAAGGATGCTAGTTCATTTAATCAAGACATTGGTTCTTGGGATACAAGCAGTGTGACCACTATGCAAGGGATGTTTAGGTTTGCCCGCAGTTTCAATCAAGACATTGGTTCTTGGGATACAAGTAGTGTGACCGATATGAATCAGATGTTTATGGGAGCTGAGTCCTTCAATCAAGACATTGGTTCTTGGGATACAAGTAGCGTGACCACTATGAGCGATATGTTTCACTTTGCCCAAGCCTTCAATCAAGATATAAGTGATTGGGATGTTAGTAATGTGACTGATTGCACTAATTTTTCACAAGGTAGCGGACTCACACGCGTGAAAGAGAATAGACCTAATAATCTCAAATCAGGTTGTTAGTTCTGAATATAGTTTTAGACAAACGCTCATTATATTTGTATTCTCATCAAATCAATCGAACTTTAAGATGTTTTGCATAATTGGGTTTTAGAGAATTTCTCAATGTAAAGAAGTTTTGACTTAGTACGGAAGGGTAAGGAAAATCTAAGGTATTGTCTAGAGATAATTTCGTCTTTACCGATGGATACCTCAGATTTTCTCCACTGTTTAGAGATTCATTCAATACGAACAATAATTAGACTTAGTCAAACGCTGTATGCTTGCATCTGGGTTGTCAAATGTGTCCAATGTGGATACGTGGCTTGTGAGGTACGCAAGGACTTTTCCAGGATGTTTAACATTTGTAGTCTTACGGATTCATCTACAGCCAATACCTCGTTCCACAAGGTTAAGTTCGGTTTGCGCAAAGCATTTTTCATCTGCTTTGAGATGGCTAGCAGTACCAAGAGTTTTTCTACATGATACACGGGAGCTAGCTATGGGCTGCCTCAAAAGATTGCTCGCCTGTTCATGTACAAGGTACAAGGTCAGAAAGGCTATGGAATCCAGTGGATGGTACGGTGGACAAGTTCATCCTGGCGGAGTTGAAGAAGGAAAGATAGGTCATAGCTGCGATGCAAAGAAAAAGAAATCAGTAACTGCAGTACAGCTAACAGAGGATCGAAAGATCAAGCATATGTACGCAACGCAAATAGAAGATTTCTCCGAGCGCTCTTCACTAAATATTTTTCAATCATGTCAGTATGTCTTCCCAAATAGCCACCGACAAGTGGAAAGGATATAGACCAATAGCCAAGTCATATAACATCACCCAGGTCGAAAGCGACAAAGGGACTCAACTTCGCGACTCTTCATACCATGATCCACCAGATAAAGTCTTGGATATGTACCACCTATTCATGGGTAAGCGACTTGAAATTGGACAGATATTTCAATGAGTTCTGCTATAGGATAAACCGTTCACAGAGTAAAAAGACGCTATTTAACAATCTGATAATAATAATGGTCAATTAGGAAAAATTATATCAAATGACCAAAAAGAACGAAAATGGCACTAAATGACAAACTTGCGTAATGAGTTTTCCGCTCAAGGACTCCCTTTGATTTTTGGACATCAGGTGTACGCAACAATAAAATGGAGATTGATGTTGCTAATCAATTTTGAGTAATTTGTACAACTAATGTTATTCCAATGTATATGATTATACACGGTCGTGTTTTTTATCTTTCTTTGTTTTTATTATTTGTTAGTTTAACCACAGCTCAGGAAAATTTGCTGACCATTGAGCAAATTTGGAGTGGGGAGTTTCAGGCCGAGCGTCTTGAGGCAATTCGTTCGATGCAAAATTCTAAAGAATATACCATCATTGATATTGATTATAAGAATCAAAGTTCTGCCTTGAAAAAATTCAGCTATTTGGATGACCAGGTACAGGAAATTTTGGTTGAAACAAATCCAGAAAAAAATATTCCATTTTTTACCTCTTATTCTTTTTCGAAGGACGAAACAAAAGTTTTACTCGCTTCTGAAGTTGAGCCTATTTATCGAAGATCACAAAGAGCAACTTATCATGTTTACGATTTGCCTGAACAAAGCATAAAAATTGTTTCCAATAAAAAGATCCAAGCACCGCTATTATCTCCTGGAGGCAATCGAGTTGCCTATGTTTATGAACGAAATTTATACATCAAAAATCTAATTTCTAATGATGTAACTCAAATCACAGACGATGGAGATCATCAGACCATCAATGGCATAACCGACTGGGTCTATGAAGAAGAGTTCGGATTTGTAAGAGCGTTCGATTGGAGTCCCGATGGTAAGCAGATTGTCTTTTTGAGATTTGACGAATCAAATGTGCCAATATATTCAATGGACTTTTATTATGATGGTTTATATCCCTTACAATACACCTTCAGATATCCTAAAGCTGGACAATACAATTCTATTGTTTCAGCACACCTCTATGATTTAGAGTCATTCAACACTTTGAATATTGAATTTCCAGATCCTGATTTAGAATATATCCCAAGGTTGAAATTTGATCAATGGAACAAGAAAATTTACTTTCAAACCCTTAACCGACATCAAAACCACTTAAAATTGTGGGCATACAATTCTGAGAAAAAAGCATTGAAGTTGGTACTTGAAGAAAAAGACAAAGCTTATGTATCAATTCAAGACCAGCTAATGGTATTGAAAGACGGTAGGTTTTTATGGACTAGTGAAAGAGATGGATTCAATCATATCTACCATTATCAGGAAAATGGAAAATTAATCAACCAGATAACCAAAGGTTCTTGGGATGTGACTAGTCTGTTGAAATACAATACCAAGACCAAAGAAGTTTATTACCAATCTGTTGAAGCATCTACAATTGGTAGGGCAATCTATTCTATTGGTTTATTGGGAGACTCAAAGCGTTTATTATCTGCTAAAAAGGGGACTAATGGAGCTACTTTCAATGTAGATGGGGATTATTTTATCCATTCCTATTCTGACAGTCAAAATCCCCCTGAATATCAATTGGTTCGAAGCAAAGATGCTCAAGTCATTAGAAAGCTACTAGATAACCAAGAATTGGTTGAAAAACTTAACAAATACAATCTTCCCAATAAAGAGTTTCAGACAGTACAGATAAATGGGAATAATCTCAATAGTTATCTGATTAAACCTATAGATTTTGATCCTTTGAAAAAGTATCCAGTATTAGTTTATCAGTATTCCGGTCCAGGTTCTCAGCAAGTGAGTGATAGGTGGATTAATACTAATGACCTGTGGCATCTCCTACTTACTCAAAAGGACTATGTGATAGCCTGTATTGATCCAAGAGGTACAGGATATAAGGGATCAGATTTTAAGAAATCAACCTATTTGAATTTGGTCAAATATGAAACAGAAGATCAGATTTCATTTGGAAAGTACTTGTCTAACTTGTCCTTTGTTGATTCAGAGAGAATCGGCATTTGGGGATGGAGTTTTGGGGGACATGTATCTAGCCAGTCGATTCTTTTAGGGAATGATGTTTTTAGTTTGGCTATCGCTGTCGCACCGGTAACAAATTGGAGATATTATGACACAATTTATACTGAGCGATTCATGAGAACACCTCAAGAAAATCCACAGGGCTACGATCAGAATGCACCGATAACCCACGTAAAGAAGTTAAAAGGACACTATTTGATTATTCACGGTTCGGGAGATGATAATGTTCACCTTCAAAATACCATGCAGATGATCCGTGCATTAATTGATGCAGATAAACAATTTGAAATGGCTCTTTATCCTGATAGAAATCATGGAATATATGGTGGCAATACACGAAATCATCTATATACCAAAATGACTCAATTCATCCAAGAAAACTTATAATCTATGCAACCAGCAATCCAACAAAAAACAGTTTTTGGACACCCGCCTGGGTTGATGATATTATTCTTTACCGAACTCTGGGAACGCTTTTCATACTATGGAATGCGGGCTCTATTTACTCTTTTTCTAGTCGCTGAAACCACTGCTGAAAATCCAGGATTTGGTTGGACTAACTCCCAGGCTATTGAACTATATGGATGGTATACTATGCTGGTGTACCTTTCATCAGTTCCTGGTGGCTTTATTGCTGATCGTCTACTAGGTCAAAGAAAAACTGTCTTTCTTGGAGGGTTGTTATTATGTATTGGTCATGGTGTGTTGGCCCTCGAAAGTCATACAAGCTTCTATGTGGGGTGTGCTTTTATTATTCTGGGAGTTGGTTGTTTAAAACCCAATATATCCTCAATGGTGGGTGGATTGTACAGACAAGGAGATAAAAGACGCGATTTGGGATTTTACATTTTCTATATGGGAATTAATATCGGAGGCTTTACTGCACCCATTTTATGCGGCTGGGTGGGAGAAACTTACAATTGGCATTATGGCTTCGGATTAGCTGCAATCGGAATGATAATAGGCCAATTCGTCTATATATATGGTCAAAAGTATCTCAGGGGAGTCGGTGATTTTGTAGGCAGTCTATCACATCCTGATAATTCAGTTCTAAAGAGAAATCTGACCAAGATTGAGAAGGATCGGGTCAAGGTTCTTTTGATTTCTTTTCTTTTGATTATCATCTTCTGGGGAGCTTTTGAACAGGCTGGAGGGCTGATGAACCTTTACGCCAAACAAAAAACTGACAGGATGTTGATGGGATGGGAGGTCCCGGCATCATGGTTTCAATCGCTTAATTCCTTTTTTATAATCACCCTGGCTGTATTGGTTGGTGGGTTTTGGTTCCGTTGGAAAAATAAAGGCCGAGAAGCTTCATCCTTGTTTAAAATGGCTGTTGGTCTATTAATTATGAGTTGGGGGTTTTTATTTATGCGTTTTGCTGCTTCAGATTATCAAATGGCAGGTACTTCACCGATGTATTGGCTGGTATTGGCTTATTTGTTCCATACCATCGGTGAACTTTGTGCTTCTCCTGTTTCTCTTTCTTTTATCACCAAATTAGCACCTATTAAATATGCATCCATTATTATGGGTCTCTATTGGGCAGCAACGGGGTTAGGGAACAAACTAGCTGCTTTTTTGGGTAAATATGCTCAGAGCGCTGGGGAAAAAGAAATTTTCACAGGAATTTTTATTACCTGTTCGCTTATTGCCATTCTCGTAATTTTGTCACTCAAGCCACTCAAAAGATTAACTCATGGAGCTGAAGACAAAGAAACGTAAAGTCCAGACTTTATTGGGGTTTCAACTCATTATTTTGTTGGTTTTTTCCAATGATATTTTTCCCCAAAAAATAAATTGGATGAGTTTCCAAGAAGCTTTGGAGGTTCAAAAAGAAGAACCAAAAAAAATTTTCATGGATGTCTACACTGATTGGTGTGCTCCCTGCAAGATTATGGATGCCCTTACCTTTGGACACAAGGATGTTGCCGAGTTTGTCAATGAGCATTTTTATGCTGTAAAATTCAACGCAGAAGGCAATGATGAATTTGTTTATTTAGAAAAGCCGTATTCCAATCCTTATTTTAATCCCAATAGAAAAAAAAATAAGATGCACGAGTTTGCTCAATTCTTGGGCATACAGGGATTTCCTACTGTTGTATTTTTCAATGAAAAAGGGGAACCTATCTTTCCAGTGACGGGTCTTTTAAACCCTACTCAATTAGAACTTTATCTGAAATTCATCAACACTGATCAACACCAAAGTATTACAACCAAAGAGGGGATGGAAGAATTCATTGAATCTTTCGTTCCACAGTTCGTTTCTGAATAATCTTTTTGAGGTGTACATATAATTTCATATCCTTGATGTTTATAAACAAAGGCTATAATGAATATTTTTAAACGTCAAAGACTCTGAGAATTCTCTGAACGCTTCCAAACGGACTTAGATTGCAAGAAATACCTCTCTGAGATCAAATGGAAAGACGGCTTCAAATGTGTCCAATGTGGACACGGGGCTTGTCGGGTACGCAAAGATTTTTCCACCACGTGCAACATCTGTAGTCATACCGAGTCAGCTACAGCCAATACCTTGTTCCACAAGATGAAGTTCGTTGTACGCAAGGCCTTTTTCATCTGTTTTGAGATGTCTACTAGTACCAAGAGTCTTTCTGCACGATACACAGCTGTTCGCTATGAAGTGACTCAAAATACTGCCCGTCTTTTCATGCACAAGGTCAGAGAGGCTATGGAATATAGTGGCAAGTACCCTATAGATGGTATAGTACACATGGACGAGTTCGTTCTGGGTGGAGTGGAACAAGGAAAAATAGGGCGTAGCTATGATACCAAGAAGAAGAATGCGGTAACAGCGGCACAGCTTACAAAGGAGGGAAAGCTTAGGCGTATGTATGCCATGGGCATAGAAGATTTCTCGGTACGCTCCCTTGAGTCCATCTTTATCAACCATATCAGTAAGTCTGTCTAGGTAACCACCGGAAATCTGTTGTTCCCCGTCACGGAGTGGAAAGGATATAGACCAATAGCCAAGGATTATAACCTTACCCAGATGGAGAGGAACAAGGGACCTAACTTTAAGGCTTTTTATACTATGAACCACCAGATAAAGTTTTGGATACGTACTACTTATTCATGTGCGAGCGACTTTAACCTAAACAGATATTTCAATGAGTTCTGCTTCAGAATAAATCGTTCACAGAGTAAAGAAACGATATTCAACAATCTAATCACAAGGATGGTCAACAAGGACAAAATCTATCAAAAAAATCTGGTATAGCGAAAATGATGACCTCAATTAAATTAAATAACTCTACATATCATATTTTTTGATTCCAACTTATAGTCAAGATGTATAACCTTTAATCCTGACTTTTGGGTCGAAATACGGTCAAACTCCTTACCAGGCCTGAAAAAGGTGCCATTTCCAACTGTTACTTTACTGGATACATTTTTTCTGATTAATACTGAAATTATCCCAAAAGAGGGGGTGGCTCAATTAAAGTGAAACAGTGGCTCAGTTTGAACTGAAATGGTGGCTCAGTTTATAGTGAAACATGCACCAGATGACGTTTTGCCAGAGTCCTTTCTATAAAGGGTTTTCGTTTATTCAACCAATCAAGCATATCCAACACTTTATGGACATCAACCTTTCTCAGATGCAATGAAGCACCTATAGAGGTAGTAGCGGTTGGTTCAGACAACAGACGGGCGGTAGCTAGTTTGGAAAGGGGAGAAAGAATCCTTATGATGATAGCCCCCAGAGCGATGTTTATCATTCGGTTAGATTCTCTATAGAGAAGTCGATCAAACTTCAGTTTTTTGACCAATCCCAAAATACAAGCTACATGTCCATGAGGTAAAGATCTTTTGATGGGGAAGGCTTTGGAAATATCCTTATAGATTACTCCCCCTTTGATAGCTACTTTAAAGCCTTCTACAACAGAGGAGTGAAAGTCGCTCAAATTGGCAATGGTTTTTCTTTTGACTTTCTTTCCTTCTCTCAAGGCTTTACGGAGTAGGGTAGTTGGTCTGTATTTTATATTGGCTACGACTTCGATCTAATATGATATGGAATTATAAAATATGATGCAATAAGTTACATTCAATAAACAGCAAAAATAAATATGTCACATGGACACATTTTTCACGAAAATACATTCAAAATATATCATCTATATAAGTGAAATACAGGCGTTTAAGTGATATAAATTACCCAAAAAAGGGCGAAAGTCGGGTTTAATGCTAGTATTACCACGTCTTACTGTCTGTCAGGAGTTTAGCTTTTCCCAATTTTAGGAATTTCACAAGAGAAATCCTCAACTTTCTGGTAAGCTACTTTTCTGGCTGGAATACTCAAATTGAATTTGTCCAATGCTTGTCATTTACTTTCTATAATGGAGTCCATAAGGTTATTATTTCTTCGAAAAATTTACGAGGAGGTATAATTATATGCAGATTATGGGTTTTATGTTACAGTTTTTGTATATTTACTCAAATTACTTAAATATGTACCAGATAATGGCCCTAATAACTACTTTAATGAAATTTCAAAATAATCGACATTCTCTTTCTATCACCATTTTCACCCTATTAATTTTATTTTCTTGTGGTAGAGGAGGAGAAATTGAACCTGGTCCACTGATCTCAGTGGACTTAAGCTCAAAGTTAACCATCTCTACAGCTGTATATGGCCCTGGCGGAACAATTTCAGACAGTCAAAACAGTGTAAGTAGTGGTCAGTCGGTAAAAATTACTGCCACTCCTGATCAACATTATCAATTGAAAGAGTGGAGAGGTGACTGTGATAGTTTTAGTAAAGATGATTTGGAAATAACGTTTACTGCTTTAAAAAGTTGTAATGTGACAGCTGAGTTTGAAAAGATAAGTTACGCTATCACAGCCACTTCAAAGGGGGGGGGTAGTTTGTCTGGTGGAGAATTATCGAGAGAAGAAGGGCAGACAGCAGCTTTTACTGCCGAGCCTCAAGAGGGTTATCAGTTCAGTGAATGGAAAGTAGGAGAAGATTCTGACTGTCCAACCATTGCAGATACTTCTAATCCCAAAGTGACCTTTGTTGTAGTGGGCGATTGTAGTTTGGAAGCGATTTTTGTCAAAGCACCACGAACGATTACCACCATAGCAGATGAAGGAGGTTTCTTGACCTCAAATGGAGAGTTAATCGAAACCCTGATAGTAGACCATGGTGATGAAGTGGAAATTATAGCTACCAATGAAGATCATTATGCGTTAAAAAATTGGGAAAGCACTTGTGGTGATTTTGGAGATGGGCAATTGACTATCATGTTCACCGCAGAAAAAGATTGTACAATAAAAGCAGTCTTTGAGAAGGTAAACTATTCTATTGCAGTCAGTTCAACTGAAGGAGGTGGTGTGAGCGATGAAGGAGAATTATCCAGAGAGTATGGTCAGAAAGTTAGCTTGAATATAGAGCCTGACGAGGGTTATGAATTTAGTGGTTGGAAAACATCGGATTGTACAACCCTTGAAGATACATCAAACCCTAAAGCGGAGTTTATTGTTGGAGGTGATTGTAGTTTGGTAGCGGAGTTTTCCAAGGCTCTTCATAGGATTACCACCATATCTAATGAGGGTGGAGAGATAGCCGCTACCGAGACATCTGAATATGGTGATGAAGTAGGTATCACAGCTACTGCAAAAGAACATTATCAATTGAAGCGTTGGCAAGGGACATGTGGTGATTTTAATGCGGAATCCTTTACAATAACGATTTCTGTGGAGGAGGATTGTACCATAGAGGCAGTCTTTGAAAAGGTAAGCTACAACATCCTATTAAGTTCAACTGATGGAGGTAGTGTAAGCGATGAGGGAGAATTATCCATAGAACACGGTCTTTCTGTTACCTTGACTGCAACATCTGAAGATGGTTATGAATTTAGTGGCTGGACATTAGCAGAAGATGCTGGTTGTCCCAGTCTAGAAGATGCTTCTAGCCCTACTTTGGAATTCGTTGTTAAAGGAGATTGTCAGCTACAGGCAGTCTTTGAAAAAAAAATACACACTATCGGTGTTACCTCTTCTGATGGTGGTTCAGTAAGTGACACGGAATTGGTAGAGACATATGATCAGTCTGTTACCTTGACTGCAACATCTGAAGATGGTTATGAATTTAGTGGCTGGACATTATTAGAAGAAACTGGATGCCCGAAGCTAGAAGATGCTTCTAGCCCTACTTTGGAATTTGTTGTTAAAGGAGATTGCCAACTGCAGGCTAATTTTACCCCGATTCCCCGAACGATTACTACCTCAGCAGATGAAGGTGGAAAAATAACCGACACGCAGATTGTGAATCATGGTGATGAAGTGATGATAGAAGTTACTGTTGACGAGCATTATGAATTTAGTGGTTGGGAGGGAACCTGTGGCGAATTTAGTTCGGAAAAGACGTCCATAAATTTCACAGTCAGTAAAGATTGTGGAATCAAGGCGAAAATTAAAAAGGTGTTATATACAATCACTATTGAGGCTGGGGCTGGGGGTGATGTAGACCCGGTTAAAAAGGAAATTGGTTTTGGAGAGTCATTTGAAATTACTGCTCAGCCAGAAAAAGATTATGTATTGGATAGATGGAGTTTGTCGGGTTCTGGTTGCCCTGAGATTTTCGATAACATATATGATTATCCAATTTTGAAAGTTGAAGGGGATTGTAATCTAAAGGCGTCATTTAAATATAAAAAAGAAGCCACTGCACCTGATGTTGTTTCACCAACACCCTCTTTAGAGGCAGAGGGGGTAATTTCCATATTTAGTGATGCATATACTGATGTGGAGGGAACAGAATTCGATCCAAATTGGGGTCAACAAACCGTCGCTACAATTGAGGAATTAGTCGAAAGAGATTCCGTTTTGAAATATGCAAATTTGAACTATCAGGGGACTTCTTTTGAATCTCCAATTGATCTTTCTTCAAAGGCTTCACTACATCTGGACTACTGGGTTTCAAATTCTAATAGTTTAGATATTTATTTAATAAATTCTCAATTGATAACGGGTGGGGACCCTGATGAAAAACCGTATCAGCTAGACTTAAGTCTGCAGAGTCAATGGGTATCTGTTGATATTCCTTTATCTCGTTTTGCTGATATGGTAGATATTTCAAAGGTGGATCAATTAAAAGTTGAAGGGGATGGCACCGTTTATTTTGACAATATTTATTTCCATGGTCAAGGCGAAAATTCTGAAGATTCAAACGATGATGACCAGGGTGCTAGCACATCTAATTCTAATGAAGCAGCTCCTATACCCAAGCATGCTTCAGATATGGTCATTTCAATTTTCAGCGATGCATATACTGATGTGCAGGGAACAGGATTTAATCCTAATTGGGGTCAACAAACCGTCGCGACAATTGAGCAATTAGTCGATGGAGATTCAGTTTTAAAATATGCTAATTTGAATTATCAGGGCACCCAATTTTCCGGTCCTGTTGATGTTTCTTCCTTAACGCATTTACATATTGATTATTGGGTTTTAGAATCTACGGCACTAAACTTTTTTCTGATCAATTCGAGTAATATTACCGGTGCAGATCCTGCTGAAAAGGCTTTTGTCTTGGAGTTGGCTAGTCAGAAGCAATGGTTATCTGTTGATATTCCTTTGTCTCATTTTTCTGGTGTGGTAGATCTTTCAATGGTGGATCAATTAAAAGTTGATGGGGATGGCACCGTTTATTTTGACAATATTTATTTCTACAAGATTAGTGAACCCCAGGAGGCGGTCTCTGAGCCAGGGCATGCTTCAGATAGGGTCATTTCAATTTTCAGCGATGCATATACTGATGTGCAGGGAACAGTATTTAATCCTAATTGGGGGCAACAAACCGTCGCGACAATTGAGCAATTAGTCAATGTAGGTTCAGTTTTAAAATATGCTAATTTGAATTATCAGGGCACCCAATTTTCCGGTCCTGTTGATGTTTCTTCCTCAACGCATTTACATATTGATTATTGGGTTTTAGAATCTACGGCACTAAACTTTTTTCTGATCAATTCGGCTAATATTACCGGTGCAGATCCTGCTGAAAAGGCTTTTGTCTTGGAGTTGGATAGTCTGAAGGAATGGTTATCTGTTGATATTCCTTTGTCTCATTTTGCTGATGTGGTAGATCTCTCAATGGTGGATCAATTAAAAGTTGATGGGAATGGCACCGTTTATTTTGACAATATTTATTTCTTCGAAGAGGAGTAGGAAGGTAATGTCATTTAAATAGAGGCAGTCTAATAAGACAATCAACTTCAAAACCTCTCATAATATCCAGCATAGTGGTTGGATTTCAAATTCTGGCCATTTTCTGTTTGGTTGGTCGGGTATAGATAGTCTTCGGAAAGGATCGTGGGGATCATTACAAGGATTTTCTCCATCCCCCATCTATTGCCAATGAGATTCCGGTAATGTATGAAGCTTTTTGGCTTGATAGGAAGGCTACTGCATAACCTATTTCACTTGGGTCGGCAAATCGGCCCATGGGAATTTCATTTTTCGCCATATTATACCATTTAAACACTAAATTTACTCAACAAGTTTATATGTTTACTCTACGGCTAAACAACTTAGGTATTAAATTTTCTATGGGTAACTTTAATGTTTAAAGGGTATTAAAAGAAGGATTTGCTTCAATTAGTTCCTGTAGCCTTTCGGTATCCGTATAACCGGCATCACATTATTGACCGTGATATTATATTGAGCCACTTCATTAGAAAGGGACTTAACTAGTCCAACAACAGAAACTCTTACTGAATTGGAAAGTATCAGATTTTTCACTGGTTATTTTACAGCCATTGAAGTTATTGTGATGATTCGTCCCCAGTTCTGTTCTTTCATACCTGGTAAGAAACCCCTAATAATTGATGTGGGGTTTCCCAATAATAATTCATAGGCATTTCTCCAATTTTCGGAATCAAAATCATCGAATTTTCCCGCAGGTGGGCCACCAGAATTGGTGATTACTATATCTACCTTATTATATTTGTTCAATGCAGAATTGACAATTCGAATTCTGTCTTTTTCTATGGATAAATCACCTCGAATAATATAAGGGGTAATTCCTGTCTCCTTATGAATTTCATTTTGAGTATCTGTTAATGAATTTAGATTCCGTCCTATTATAATTGGTTGCACACCCTCTTTGGAGAGTTCCATGGCAATAGATTTGCCAATTCCCTGGCTTGATCCGCCAATAAAAGCGACCTTATCATTTATACCTAAATCCATTATTGTTTTGATCTTAAATATCGGTCAGTTCCATCAATCCAATCTTGTCTTGGAGGTGACCAGGTATCCATTGCCTCTACTTGACCAATCATTTCAGCTTTATGGGGGTGGAATGCCGGAATCACAAGTACATCTCCAGGACCTAGATCAATAATTTGGGATAAATCATCTCCCAACCAAAACCGGATGGTTCCAGATATAACCTGAGTGATTTGTTCGTTATGATGGCTGTGTTTGGGTACCACAAATCCGTCTTTAAATTTCATTCTAGCGATCATGATTTTTTCGCCAGTGACGATTTTTCGATGCATCGAAGGAGCGACTTCTTGTATGGGTATTTCTTCCCAATTGATTTTCTTCCCAATTGAATTACATTTTCATTGAAGTTATAATAATTGTTACTATGCTCATTGCATCTAATTTCAAAATCGATTGCGAAATTCATTGACCATGATAGCAACAATGCAAAATTATTTATATTGAGGTGTTTATATAATTTCATATCTTTGATGCTTATAAACAAAGACTTTATGAATATTTTTAAGGTCAGAACCTCTTAGAGTTCTCTTAACGCTTCAAATCGGACTTAGATTGTAAGAAATACTTCTCTGAAATCAAATGAAAAGACGGCTTCAAATGTGTCCAATGTGGACACGGGGCTTGACAGGTACGCAAGGCTTTTTCCATCTCGTGCAACATCTGTAGTCATACCGGGTCCGCTACAGCCACCTTGTTCCACAAGGTGAAGTTCGGTGTACGCAAGGCCTTTTTCATCTGTTTTGAGATGTCTACTAGTACCAAGAGTCTTTCTGCACGATACACAGCTGTTCGCTATCAAGTGACTCATAAATACTGCCCGTCTTTTCATGCACAAAGTCAGAGAGGCTATGGAATCTAGTGGCACCTATGGATGGTATAGTACACGTGGACGAGTTCATTCTAGGTGGAGTAGAACAAGTAAAAATAGGGCGTAGCTATGATACCAAGAAAAAGAAAGCGGTAATGGCAGTACAGCTAACAAAGGAGGGAAAGCTTAGGCGTATGTATGCATGGGCATAGATGATTTTTCGGCACGCTCCCTTGAGTCCATCTTTGCCAACTATATCAGTAAGTCTCCCCAGATAACCACTGACAAGCTGTTGTTCCCCGTCACGGGGTGGAAAGGATATAAACCAATAACCAAGGCCTATAACATTACCCAGATGGAGAGCAACAAGAGACTCAACTTCGTGTCTCTTCATACGATGAACCACCAGATAAAGCCTTGGATGCGTACCACTTAATCGTGGGTGAGCGACTTTAACCTAAATAGGTATTTCAATGAGTTCTGATTCGGGGTAAATCGTTCACAGAGTAAAGAAACGATACTCAACAACCTGATTACAAAAATGGTGAACAAGGATAAATCCATCAAAAAAATTTGATATAGCGAAAATGATGACCTAATAATCTTTTTCTAAGATTTTCTTTAAATCTTCGCCTAATTAAGGCTCCTATAAATTTTAAAATTTTGTTCGCTAGTAAAATCAATTCTTAAATGCATCATTGATGAGCCTTGCTGTTTTATCGCTAGCACCAGACTGATCCAAGAGTTTACAGAGAGAACGATAACCCTTTTCAAAGTATTCTTTTTCCCTTGAATCAACTATTTTTTGAAGTTCATGGTTGACTGTTATTGAATTGCATTGAGATTGAATTAATTCTGTAATAAAGGATTCATTTAAAATCAGATTCACTAAAGAAATATATTTGATATTTATAAACAATCTGGCCAGGCGATAGCTAAACCAACTAGTTTTATAACAAACCACCTGGGGGATTCGAAAAAGACCAGTTTCAAGAGTTGCAGTACCACTAGTAACTATTGCTGCCCTAGCGTTCTGAAGTAAATCATAAGTGGCACCTTCTACAATCCTTATTGGGTAATCCCGGCAGAGAATTTCGTAAAACTCAATTGGAATAAATGAAACTCTTGCCACAATAAATGTCCACTGAGGATTTTTTTTGGCCACAGAGATGTAAATCGGCAGAATTTTTTTTATCTCCTGCCTTCTACTTCCAGGCAACAAAGCAATTATTGGTTTGTCTATTGGAATCTTATTCCGTTTAAAAAAATGAACGTCTTTTTTGAATTGGGAAATATAATCCAACAATGGATGTCCAACATATTCAACATCAAAGCCGTGTTTTCTGTGATAGAATTCTTTTTCAAAGGGCAAAATGACAAAGAGCTTCTCAATATTTTTTTTGATCTGCTTGACCCTGCTTTCTTTCCAGGCCCAAACCTGTGGGCTGATGTAGTAAAAGACTCGATAATTATTTTTTTTAGCCCACTTAGCTATGCGAAGATTAAAACCAGGATAGTCAATAAGAATTAATGCATCCGGCTGATATTTATTAATGTCTCTCTTGCAAAGCTTAAAATTTTTTACAATCGTTCTGATATTTATTAAGATCTCCCAAAATCCCATAAAAGCCAGCTCCTCGATATCTTTAACTATCTCAACTCCGGTTTCTTTTATGTTCCGGCCTCCCCAAGCCCGAAAATGAGCCTTACGATCTATCTTTCTTAAAGAAGAAATTAAATTGGCTCCATGAATATCGCCTGACTGCTCTCCCGAAATAATGTAATAGCGCACGGAACTATAAGCAGTTTAAAGAAAAAATTGAACGAGAAATAGCAGAAAACACCCTGCGACCAGTCCCGCAGCAAAAGGAATCTTCTCTTTGCGTAAAGCAAATAAAAAAATTGGAATGTTCACAAGTGATGATAAGGCGATAATACCTCCTAAATTGTACTCCTTTAATAATTCCAACAGAGTTTGTCTTAAATCGGCCTGAGATTGTACTTCTACGATTATAATTGCAAGTGCGGATGTCCATAGTAATGAAGTAATAATTCCAAAATAAAATTGTCGGCTCTTTATAAATTCCATGATTTCAATTGACTGATAACCTGGTCAGAAGTCAGATTATAATGAAAAGGTAATGACGAAACAACATTGTTTTCCAAAGCCCATAAATTGGTATTTGAACTTTTGTCATTTACAATAAACGGTCCTGTTGAATAGTAGTATTCACTTTTATGAGCATTGGTTAGTATATCAAAATTATCTTCCCAATGAATATCCGTCACAGGGGAAGATTTATTATCTAACAATACTTTGTTGATAAATCCAACAGATGGTTCACATCTTTCAAAATCAACATCCCATGAAGAGTCATATAGTGAAAATTCAACCGCTGGAATGCTTTCCATTCCGGTCTTAACTACGACACTCATGAGCCCGAAATAAATGATGTTGCCGAAGCATTATTCCCGTGCTTAATAACCGAAACGTATAAATCAGGTGGTTTTTGATTAAGAGCTTGATTGACAGTAATTTTTATGCAGTAAAAAGAAGTCCCTGAAAAAATGTATTTAGTATCTGGCCCCACCAAGTTTAAATTTCGTTTACTAGTATGCCAAGTGGGATTTATAGTGTTGGCATGATAAATTCCAGATTGACTACTTTCTAAAGCGACCTCATGTACATGCCCGGTATTATTCATTTATTCTATGATAAAAACCCTGATTCCCTAACATGAATCCCCTCATCATCATCAGCAACCAAAATAAGCGGGGGTTATTTGTTTTGAACCTCAACCAACAAAGTTATTAGTTTGGCACTATCCTTGCACTATAATTTAATATGGCTATTGAAACATCATGGACAAATCTTGAACAAAAGATAACATCGTTCTTTATCAAAATGTCTTTCCCAATGGTTAATATCAATAACTTTGCTCATCAATGAAATAAAAATGAATTCAATTAAGTGGATATTCACAGCAGTGCTTGTTGTTAGTCTTCTATACGGTTATAGGACCACAACAGAAAGCTTAGATAGAGAAGAACAATTAGTCGAAATTGTAACATATGTATTGGATAAATGGCACTATTCTTCAGATTATATTGAGTTTGATGATGAATTTTCACAAAATCTATTCGATAGTTTTCTCAAAGAAATAGATGGAAATAAACAATGGCTATTGAAAAGCGATATAAGAAAATTAGAGAACTATAGATATAAATTGGATGATGAGTTAACCCAAAACAATATCGAATTTTTTGATCAAGCTTACCAGATTTTGATTGAGAGAATTAAACAAGTTGAAGGATTTTATGAAGAGATTTTAGAAGAACCTTTTGATTTTTCTTCAGATGAAGAATTCAATTTGAATTACGATAATGTTGATTATGCGAATTCAATTCCAGAACTTAAAAGTTACTGGCGCAAGCGCTCTAAATTTTATACACTTGATCGTTTTATTACTAAAAAAGAACAAGAAAATAAAAGCAAAGAAAAAGACCCGGCATATGAAATAAAATCGGATCAGTTATTGGAAGAAGAATCTAGAAAAATCACCAAAGAAAATCTCGATATCTTGTTTGATAATTTTAGAGATTTGAAACGAAAAAATTGGTTCACTATTTATGTTAATGAACTAGCTAGTCAGTTTGATCCGCACACTAATTATTTTGCCCCAGCTGAGAAAGAACGTTTCGATATGGGCATTTCAGGAAAGTACGAGGGAATTGGAGCTAGGCTCCAAAAACGGGACCAGGAAGTAAAAGTAATCGAAGTTCTACTAGGAGGTCCTGTCTGGAGAGATGACTTGTTGAAAGTTGGTGATGTTATTTTACAAGTGTCCCAAAAGGACCAAGAGCCAGTAAATATATCAGGAATGATTCTAGATGATGCGGTAAAACTCATCAAAGGACCCAAAGGTACTCAAGTGATACTAACAGTGAGAAGAGTTGATGGAACAATAGAGGATGTTACAGTCATTAGGGATCAAGTAGAACTGGAACAAACATATGCAAAATCAGTGATCATTGAAAGCGATGGGAAAAAGTATGGGTTGATTGAATTACCTAAATTTTATATCGATTTTAATGATTCCGGACAGCGAGATGCCGCTAAAGATGTAGCTGCTGAAATAAAGCAGCTCAAAGAATTGAAGGTAAAAGGTATCATCTTGGATTTGAGAAATAATGGAGGTGGTGCACTACAGACTGCTGTGGAAATGACCGGATTTTTTATCAAAAAAGGTCCCGTGGTTCAGGTAAAAAGCACCGGAGGAAAAAAAGAAGTCCTCAATGATAAAGACCCTTCAATTTTATGGGATGGTTCACTTGTCGTTTTAGTAAATGAGTTTTCTGCATCAGCATCTGAAATTTTGGCCGGCGCTCTTCAAGATTACCAACGAGCAATTATCATCGGGGGTTCCCAAACCTTCGGGAAAGGGACAGTCCAAAATTTAGTTGATCTTGATCGGATCATGCGGAATAGGAGTTCTTCGGATCCCCTCGGTGCACTAAAATTGACTACAGATATGTATTATAGAGTCAATGGTAAATCAACCCAATTAGAAGGGGTCAAAAGTGATATTATTTATATTGATCGGTATGCATACCTCGAAATGGGTGAAAAAGATCATGAAAATCCAATCGCTTGGAATTCAATTGACCAAGTACCATTTACTCCATATGGTCAAACGAAGAATTTTGAATATGCCATTGAAAAAAGTAATCAACGGCTGAGCCAAAATCCACATCTTCAATTAATTGACCAACAGGCTCAGTGGATAAAATCACAGCAAGAAGTAGATGTAATATCATTAAATTATAAAAAGTACTTAGACAAGAAAAATAACGATCGTCAAAAGGCAAAAAAATTCGAAAAACTTGATCAGTACCGTTCAAATAACATATTCCAATGGTTACCCGAAGCAAATGCCAATAGCACTGTATTGGATGATGAAGTATTTAAACAACGAAGAGATGGTTGGCTCAAACGACTAGAATCAGATTTTTATATAGATGAGGCCGTCGAAGTAATTAAAGATTTAAACGCACCAAATCCCGTCATACCAATTGTTTCTCAGAACGAAGAAAAATAGTTGCGATCTCAAACCTATCTTTAGAAGTTCATAATGCTTGCTGCCGAACTAGTACTGTTTTTATAGGTTGACCCCAATTTTTTGAGTTTTCCAAATGGATTTCAATAGAGATGTATAGCTTCAGCTGACAAGAAAGATCTCTTATGGACCGATGAAATTAATGCTCTATTCAATTATGCTGGATAGTCGTTAAGAGTTTTATGGGAAAGCCTACGATAGTCCATGCTTAGATAGATAGCCATAAAAATGGTGAACGATAATATATTGGAGCCACCATAACTCAGGAAGGGTAGTGGTATGCCAATTGTCGGGACTAATCCGATATTAGAGCCAATATTAATTAAAAAATGACCCAATAAAAATGCTGCAAAACCATACGAAAAGGTTTTTCGAAATTGACTATTATGCAAACTAGCCCGATTCAACACTCGAATAATTAATAGTATATAAAGTCCAATAATTAAGATGCTTCCAGCAAATCCCCATTGTTCAGCTACTGCTGTAAAGATGTAATCGGTATGTTGCTCAGGTATATAATTTCCCAATGTTCTCGGTCCATTTAAATATCCCGTACCAAATAATCTTCCGCTTTCTAAGGCTATTTTCGATTGATTTAATTGATAACCAATGTTCTGTATGTCGGTCTCCAAACCCAAAAAAACTTCAATTCGATCTCTATGGTGAGGCTCAAAAATTTGATAATAAACAAAACCTGAAAACAGAATGACCACCAGAGAACAACAAGTAACCAGAGTCAGTATTCTCTTGGTTATGCCAAGGTTAAATCTCTTGATTAGAAAATATAGGGAATAAACAAATAAAAACAGAATTAGAATAGATTTAACTGTTCCAAAAATCAGAGTAATCATGAAAATAAAGAATACCAGAATCCCTGCCATAAAAACAACCACACTAATTCCCTGACGATAAAGCAAGAAACTGAGAAATAAAAAAGTAACGGTAGTACCAGGATCTGACTGGGAAACAATTAAAATCATAGGAAGGAATATGATGCCCAAAACCAACAGAAAGTTTCTGAAAATAAGCGCATCCCCATCATTGCGATGAAATAGTTTAGATATCATCAATACGGTAGTCACTTTAGCTAATTCTGATGGCTGAAACCCAAAAGTTCCAATAGAATACCAAGACTGAGCCCCCGCTATTCGATCCCCAAATACGAAGAGGCCTAGTAATAATCCTAAAGATATCATATAAAAAACATCGGTAGAGTTCAATAGAAACTTAATCTTTAGCAGATAGATGAAAAACCCAAGGACCAAACTTCCTGAAACAAAAATCAGTTGCTTGAAGAATTGACTGCCAAGAGTGAAAATTTCATTGGGCTCGTATAGACTATAACTAATCGAATAAATCATAATCAGACTAATTGAAATCAGAATCAAATAGACAAGGAGACTGATTAAATCCAACCGTCTAAAATGAGGTCTTCTGGTCATTGGTTAATTGAAAAGGAATCACCTAATAACGGTTTTTTATATTCTTCAAGCAAAGAACCTTCAAGCATCCTTTTTTCTAAATAACTCCTTGTGGTGCCACCGGTTAGATACCTTTCTATCATCAAACTAGCAATCGGAGCAGCCCATCTACTAGACCAGTAGCCATTTTCAATATAAACACAAATAGCAATTTCTGGGTCTTCTTTCGGAGCAAAAGCAATAAAAACAGAATGGTCGGTCAGTTGTGTTTTTTTGCCATCAATAAGGATGAAATTTTCTACAGTTCCTGTCTTACCACAAACCTGGATGTTTTCGATACGAGCTATTGTTGATGTACCCCAAAGAACAGCTTGCTCCATTCCACTGATAACGGGTTCAAAATTTGTAGAGTCAATTGTAGTATACTGCCTAGGATAGTTGATTTGGGTAGGAGTGTCTCCTATCTTTTTTACAAAATGCGGCCGATAAAAAAAACCTCTATTTGCTATTGCCGCAGTAAAATTGGCCATCTGAATTGGTGTTGTGACTATTTCACCTTGACCAATGGCGTTAGAAATAATAGAAGAAGCATTCCACCGGTAATCCCCGTAGAAATTTGAATAGTAATCTCCATCCGGCACAAATCCTGGACTCCCTATCGGTAAATCATATCCAAGATAGTCCCCTAGACCAAAACTTATCAAATGATTTCTCCACTTTTCCACCCCTAACTCAGGGGTTTTTTCTGAATCAACCAAAAGGCTGAAAAGTTGAGCGAAGTAGCTATTGCATGATTTTCTGATACTTTCGACAATCTTGTTGCGAGTTCCTAAAGGACAGCGACAAGCCAAATATGAACCTGGAGCATATCGATATCCTCTATTACATACAAAATGACTTGCCGAATCAATTACTTTTTCTTGAAGACCTATCAGTCCATTCAAGGTTTTAAATGGTGAACCTGGGGAGTACTGAGCTTGAAGTGCTCGATTAAAAAAAGGACGATTAAGAGTATCTCTGATAAGCGAGTTGAAATAATTGGTATCATAAGTTCTTTGCAATGAATCAGAATTGAAACTAGGTTTGCTGATCAATGCAAGTACTCCCCCGCTATTCGGTTCAATAGCTACAATCCCTCCTCGTTTATTGTTCATTAGATTGTGGCCATATTCTTGGATATCTGAATCAATGCTTAAAACCAAATCGTTTGCCGATTGAGCTGGAACATCCATTCTTCCATCACTATAGCCTCCGATATCTCTATTGAACTTGTCGCGAAGAAAATAACGTATCCCTTTTTTCCCTCTTAACTCAAGCTCATACTGTTTTTCAATTCCGCTTCTTCCTATAAGATCTCCCAATGAGTAATAGCTATTGTCTTGATTGATTTCGGCTGGAGTTACTTCATTGATATATCCTAATAAATTATATGCTGATTCAGTTTTATAATCCCGAACCAATTCTTTTTCAAGAAAAAATCCAGGATATTTCCATATTTTCTCGTGAAGAACCAAACTTGCAGAATCAGATATCTTGGTTTTGATTTGAGAAGGCAAAAAAGAGGAATAATCCAGAGCATTTTTTATCTGATTGACCAATTCATTCTTAGTTAATCCTAAAATTGAAGCAAATTCTACAGTATCTATTTCTTTGAGATTGTCAGGAATCAGCATCAAATTATAAATAACCCTATTGGAGACCAATAGGTTTCCATTTCTATCGAATATTTGACCACGACCAGGCAAAACTTCTTCATTGCTAATGAACACTGTCTGAGAATAGTTTGATCCCCAGGTATTGAGAATCTGAAGATTAAAAAGTTGAAAAGTAAAAACGATTGCCACAATCCCAGTCACAACTGATAGCAATTTTTTTTCATTCATTTAGTGATACCTTTTTGAAACCTAGTAGTGTCCAAATTAGAAAAACACTAATTAACCAACTAAATACAAAATTCCGCATAAAGGAAAGGTAATCTCCAAGTATAATCAAATCAAGAATAAAATAAACTAGTTGATGTAGGCCTGTTATTAGTGCAATGTACTTAAGATCTTGAGCCAGAATTGCACCTTTACCCTCCGATATAATTTTGTCTCGACTTTTTCCCAAAAGAACTAGTATAATCAATGGTCTGAGAAATATAACGGTGATGCTTGATATGGCGTTGGTTGCAGGTAAGTCAAGAAACAAATCAATTGATATTCCCATGGTAAAGGCTATAAGCAAAAGAATTATCTGATTTATTTTTAGTGGTAGTACAATAAAGTAGAGCAAATATATTTGGGGATCAATAAATCCAAACAAATTAAAATTCGAAAAAACGAACACCTGAGCAAGTAAAACTAAAGGAAAAAGGTATATCAGTTTCAAAACCGAAAAATTCATTCCAACGGTTTTAGAAGAGATTCTATATTACTAATTTTGTTATTGCTTACAAGATAAGCGACTTTTTTAGATAGTGGGTTTTCAAATAATTCTACTAAAATCCGATGATAAACCGGATCACTCAAAGAATCAATTAGGGAAACTTTTCCTATTTCGATTTTATCAGGGTAATAAGTAGATATGCCACTTGTTTCAACGATATCATTTATCATTATGTGACTAGATTTTTGAATATCTGATATCACCATTGTGGTAGGTGTTTTGTGAGACCATTTTAGAATTCCTATTGTTCCCGAAGGCTGAACTCTGACACTAAGTCCCAAGTCTCTGTGCAATAAAGAAATTACTCGAGTATAATTTGATTTGACATCTCGTGTAATCCCTAGTACTCCTCGGTTATGTATTACTCCCATTTCAGGTTTAATACCATCATCAGATCCTTTGTCAACTATAAAATAATTTTTGTCTGAACTTCTGGAAGCAAAAATGATGTTAGCAGCTTTTAAATCATAGGGAGATAAATTTTTGTCAATAAAATTTATTGTTGCCATCTTTTGCTTATAGAGTTGATTGAACTTAAATTGATTCAATTGTTGATTTTCTACAATTAGTGAATCATTGATTTTCCTAAGTTTAAAATAGAGGGTAATTGAATTTACCGATTGATGAACTGGAGCGATAACATTGAGAGTAAATTCGTTTAATTTGCTACTTGCTTCAGGGGAAGTTAGAAAAAAATAAACCAAACATGGAATCAATAAAAATAAATAGAGTAAGAAATTCTTAAATCTAAACAGAAAGCTGAGTAACCGCTCCATCTATTGGTTCTCCAAAACAGGTTTAAAATAATTGAATTTTTTTAATGCGATACCGGTTCCTTTTACAATAGCTCCCAATGGGTCGTCTCCTAGAATGACTTTCATTTTGGTGATTTTTGAGATTCTTTCTACTAAACCCCTAATCAAACTCCCACCACCAGCTAAATGAATTCCGTTTTCAAAAATATCACCGGCCAACTCTGGAGGGGTTTCAGACAAAACTCTTAAGATCGATTTTTCAATACTTGTAATCGAATTATTGATGGCTTTAGCAACATCAATATGGCTTACTTCAATTTGTACCGGTTCTCCTGTGGTGATTTTTTTTCCATTGACATGAATAGGAGAAGGAGGGTTTTTCAAATTTTCAGATACACTACCTACATTTATTTTGATTTTTTCAGCCGTATAATCACCGATCTTTGTTCCTTTGACTTCGGCGATATAGTGAATGATATCATTGGTGAATGAATTTCCTGCCACCTTATGTGATTTTCCGCAGACAATCCCAAACAATGAAATCACCGCAATTTCTGAAGTTCCTCCACCTATATCTACGATTAAGATTCCTTTGGGCATAGAAACATCTAATCCTAAACCAATAGCAGCAGCCATTGGTTCATCAATTAGGAAGACTTCTTTACCATTAACCCTTTCAGCCGATTCTATTACAGCGCGTCTTTCAACGGGAGTAATGCCCGAGGGTACACAGATCACAATTCTGAGTGAGGGCTGGAAAATTCTCTTTTGAAGAGTTGGTATCTGGCGTACCAGATTTCTTATAAGGTGCTCAGATGCCAAAAAATCAGCAATCACTCCATTTTGTAGTGGGCGGATAACTTTAATATCAGAATGTGTCCTGCCTTCCCATTGAACCGCTTGAGCTCCGATAGCTACAATTTTATTGGTTTTGGAATTTATGGCCACAACAGAGGGACTGTCGACAACTATTTGATCTCTATGTATGATAAGGGTATTGGCCGTTCCTAAATCAATAGCTATTTCTTCTTTGAAAATTCCCATTGGATACGAGGTGTTGAATGATTTGAATTAATGTTTAAAGTGTCTAAAACCTGTAAATACCATTGAAATACCGTTTTCATTACAGTAATCAATCGAAAGCTGATCATTTTTAGATTTACCAGGCTGTATTACAGCTTTGATTCCATGCTTGTATGCCAATTCGACACAGTCGGGAAAAGGGAAAAAAGCTTCACTAGCCATTACGGAACCTTCTAAATTTAGATTGTGTTTATCAGCTTTATCTATTGCTTGTTTTAGGGCATCTATTCTTGAAGTTTGCCCCATTCCTGATGCCAACAGTTGCTTGTTTTTTGACAGAACAACAGCGTTTGATTTGGTGTGTTTGCATAATATGGAGGCAAAGATCAACTCATTGATTTGGGTTGAGCTGGGTTTTTTGGTAGTAACCACTTTCAAATCTTTTTCATCATCTGTCTTAAAATCAAAGTCTTGCCTAAGGGTTCCATTGAGACAACTCCTGAATTGAACTTTTGGAAATGCAGTGATTTTTGATTTTAGGATAATTAAATTTCGTTTTTTTTTCAGTAAATCAAGGGCTTCGGGATGGTAATCTTTGGCGATAATCACTTCAATAAAGATTGGTCTGATAGCTTGTGCGGTGGTTAAATCAAGGATTTGATTGGTAATAAAAACCCCACCAAAAGCTGAAATCGGATCAGCTTGAAGTGCTTTTTGAAAACTATCTGCTAAAGTATCCCCAATTCCAACCCCACATGCATTATTGTGTTTGAATATGGCAAATAATTTTGACGCACTATCAAACTCTAATGAAAGTAAAATAGCTGATTCTATGTCTAGAAGATTGTTATACGAAATTTCTTTGCCATGAAGTTGTTCAATTGATTCCTTTAGATTTCCTTCGAACACTGCTTTCTGGTGAGGATTTTCACCGTATCGTAGGGTTTTAACTTCTTTGAAATGGACATTTTTATTGGAACCAAGGTATCCAGCAATTAGACCATCGTAATTTTGGGTTTCCAAAAAAGCATCAGCTGCAAAAGTCGCTCGTTCCTGGAGGTAAGTTCCTCCTGAATTAGAATCTAAAACATGGACTAATTTGAGGTATTGATTTCGGTGAGATATACAAAGTATATCGCTATAGTTTTTTGCTGCTGCTCGAATCAACGAAACTCCACCAATATCTATTTTTTCTATCAATTGGCTATGGGTAGCGTTAGAATTGCTTAGAGTTTGTTCAAATGGATACAAATTCACCACAACCAAATCAAATGACTGAATTTGGTATTTCTTTAAATCTTCGGCATCAGAAATGTCGTCTGACCGGGCAAGAATTCCACCGAATACTTTAGGATGTAGGGTCTTTACTCGACCACCTAAAATAGAAGGATATGAAGTCAAACCTTCGATTGAATTTACTTTTATTCCTAAATCTTTGATATATTTATAAGTACCTCCGGTGGAATAGCATTCTATGCCTAATGAATCCAGAGCCCTGACTACTGGTTCTAAACCGGTCTTATCATAAACTGAAAGTAACGCTCGTTTTATTTTACGAAATTCTGTACTCATCTCTCAACTGCTGAAATGTGATTAGGGAAATGCTTGGCAATAATAGCACATATTTTATTCAACAGAATTTCATCATTGTGACCGAAGGCGTTTTTGGTATGTGAATCGATATCGATTTGTCCTACATTGGTATTATTGACGAAAATTGGGCAAACTATCTCACTTTTCACAAGAGGATTACAAGAGAGGTAGTTGGACTCAACGGTTATATCCGGAGCAATGAAGATGCAGTTCGAAATAGCGACTTGACCGCATATTCCTTTACCAAAAGGGATGGTTGTGTGCTCTGTTGTGGCTCCGGAATAAGTTTCTAAGAGAAGGGTCTTTTCCGCATGATTAGCAAAATAAAATCCGACCCAGTCGTAATGTTTTTTTTTTGTTCTCAAAAGTGCACAAATCTTATTCAGTTTCTTTTTGAAGCTGAGGTCTGAAATAAGAAATATGCTGTTAATTTCAGTGATAAGCCCCACAGAAATGCAGTATAGTTTAGTAAATCTCTTCGCGTAAAAATAATGCAAAATTCATCTATAAACTGAAGGTATCAAAATTTTATTTAACCATAGCCAAACCAAAAAAGAATCCCATCAAATAATGCGCAAGTTTGCCAAAAAGCATTTTTTTACCCGTGAAAAATTTTTTTTCGTCATTTCATTGAATATTTTATAATAATCAATCACTTTTATTTACATATTTATATCCCTGTTGAGGTTTATTTAGTATATATATATTTTCCCCTTTAAAAAACTCCAAAACGGTTCGAGTAAGGGGTTTTGCCGTAGTGGATAGATTTATAAGTGGTTGATTATTAGGACTAGAATGTCGATTTTGACAAACTTGCGTATAGTTTAATAAATTTTTTAATCGTCATCTTTATGAAATAAACCTTAATTCTCAAAATTTTACAACAAGTTTATTCAACCTCATTGACCTTATGTCAATAAATAAATTGTCCTATATTTTCAACAGAAAATCTAAATGCTATTACTATATGAGGTTTGCTTTAATTAGTTTTGTGGTTAGGTATTCTTTTGTGGTTAGGTATTCGGTACAGACTTTCAAAAACGAGGTAGGTAGCCTATTTTTCACTGAATTTGATACACTGTCCATAGTTGGCTAAATTATTTTGTTATGAACCGACTAATACATGTAGATTGGAATGGCTCAATGAAGAAATTCATTTGTTCTAGTTTGGTTTTCTTGTCATTAATTTTAAATTCTCAGGAACCTTTGAAGGGCAGAATTTTGTCCAAAGATGGTCAAGAGACTATTGCTGTAGAAAATGCTCAAATTCAATGGATCAACACTCAATTATTCGCCAAAAGTGATATTGATGGCAATTTTCAACTGACCTTTTCCAATGACGCACAAAATATTATCATTACCCATCCAAATTATCAGACGGATACATTAGATGTAAAAACTGGAGATTATATCATTCATTTTTTAAGGCCCAACCAACAACTGGAAGGGGTTAGTTTGGTCCAAAGACGCAAATCCATGATGCAATCATATCAGGAAATTGGAAACATGATCAATGTATCTAGTGATGAACTACTAAAAGCAGCATGCTGCACTTTAGCCGAAAGTTTTGAAACCAATCCCTCCATTGATAGTTATTATCCTGATGCCTTATCTGGGGTAAGACAGATCAGAATGTTGGGTTTGGATTACAATCATATCTCTCTTTCCAATGAAAATATTCCAATTAGTCGAACCATTAGTCAAAGGTTTGGGTTTTCATTTATTCCAGGACCACAGATTGAGAGCATACAGATATTAAAGGGAGCGGGTAGTCTTACCGGTGGATTTGAAACTTTGGGGGGTCAAATAAATATTGAAATGCTAAAACCCTTAAATGACAATAAGGCATTTGTCAACTTATTTCGAACTTTTCATGGACGATCAGAGCTCAACATCAGTACGGCTTTTAGTCTCAACGAGAAAATTTATTCTAGTATTCATGGCCATTTTAGTCAAAGAAAAACAAAATTGGACCATAATTCAGATGGCTTTTTAGACAACCCCTTGGTCCGACAGTTCAATTTACTGAATAGATGGCAGTACATTGACTCGGAAAAGGGTTTGATTGCCTTCGGAAGTTTTAGGGTTGTTGATGATGAAAAAAAAACTGGTCAGCTTGACTCAGATTTTGATATGAATCAACCAGAGGATGATTATTGGAAGAGTTTTATCAAGACCTTTGGGTTTGACAGTTCACTGAAATTTGGTTATGTCAATCCCGAGATACCATATCGAAGTATAGGATTACAACTATCATTCATTCACCATGATCAAAATTCATTTTTTGACAAAAGAACTTATGATTTGACTCACAGTAGTTTTTACAGCAGTTTAATATATAGTTCTATCATCTCAAATACAAAAACAACGTTTAAAACGGGATTGAATTTTGGTTTTGATTCAATTGACCAAACTATCACAGGATTTGATCAAACTCAAATACCCCAGACTTCTTTTGCGGGTTCGTTTTTTGAGGTAACCCATAACAATCTTGATGGGCTGAGCATGATTGGGGGTCTTCGACTTGATTTACACTCTCAGTTGGGGTTTTTTGTCACCCCTCGGTTCAATTTGAGATATCAGTTATTTGATCGTACCCAATTGCGATTTTCCATTGGAACAGGCAGGAAGTATTCCTATTATATTGCTGAAAATCAACAATTCTTTGCCTCGAATCGAGAAATTGTTCTAAAGGGTAATCCAGAGGACATTCCAATAAACTTCGCCCTTAATATTGGGGGAAGCATCACTCAGAGGTTTGATTTTTTTGGGGTATCCAATACCTTAACGGTAGATTATTATTCGACAGATTTTCAATCTAAAACAGTAGCTGACTGGGAACAACCAGGTAAAATTTCATTTTATCAGTTGAATGGTCGAAGTCTATCCAATAGTTTTCAAATTGAGTATAACTTCATTCCATCTAATCAATGGGAACTAAGAATGGCTTATCGAAATGAAGATGCTTCGACTGACTATCAAAATAGGTACAACAAAATCCCCCTGAGGCCTTTTGAAAGACTATTTTTGAATGCTAGTTGGGTTTCTTCTGTTAGTGAAAATGGAGGTCAATGGAAAGCCAACATGACTATTCAGCTTATTGGTTCACAACGAATGGTGCCGACTTCTTCACTTGAAACCCAGGGTCTTTATTTTGCTCATTCACTTGTTGGTAGGGATCTTAATCAATTGAGAAGAATTAGTGATGGTTCGATTCAAAATACAGATGTTCTAGGCGATTCTCCCTTGGGGGTCCCCTTACCAGGGTCAGGGATTTACAAAGAATGGTATACTCCTATCTATCGGATAATCAATGCGCAATTAAATAGGCAGATAAATGATTCTATGGAATTGTATATCGGGGGAGAAAATTTAAATTCTTATACCCAAAAAGATCCGATAGTTGCTGCCGAATCTCCCAAAAGCTTAGAATTTGACGCCACTCAAGTTTATGCTCCAATTTTCGGTGCAATGTTGTATATTGGCCTTAGATGGCAATTATGAAAATTTTTCGTTTTAATTTATTAACTTCGTTGCTAGTAATGTTATTTAGCGTTATTTTCTCAACTCAAAATGTTATGGCACAAAGACTCACAAAAACCCAAAAGGCAAATTTTACCGTATTAGGAAATTGTTCAATGTGTAAGGAGCGAATTGAAACTGCAGTTTTGGACATATCAGGTGTAAAATATGTTTCCTGGAATGCAGAAACCAAGGAACTCAATACTATTTATAACCGGAGAAGGGTGGATTTATCTGAAATTCATAAAGCAATTGCTCATGTAGGACACGATACACCTTTGTACAAAGCACAAGATTCTACCTATCAATCATTACCTCTGTGTTGTTTGTACGAGAGAAAAGATATTTCTGTCCCCAAGAAACCTTAATTTCTATATCTCGTTCTTGCAGTGTAAACATCTGTTAGTTGGCTGATGTTTAGTGTTGCACATGGCGTATTTTTCTGTATATGGTTGAAATTGTTTTGATTTGTTGTCTGGAGCTGTTCTAACTAAGGATGTTTTTGATTTTTTAAGTTGGTTTGTTATAGTCGGCTATTTATCATTATGGGTACATTTGTTTCTAAATAATTTTCTATTTAGGGAAGAAATTTGAAGAATCAAAAAGCGCAGCAATACGATATTGCCTATCTAAAAATGGCCAAGATTTGGGGGGAGTTGTCTTATTGCAAGAGAAGGCGAGTTGGAGCTTTAATTGTGAAAGACAAAATGATTATTTCTGATGGATATAATGGTACTCCATCGGGGTTTGAAAATATTTGTGAGGATCATCAAAATCTGACCAAGTGGTATGTGCTTCATGCGGAGGCCAACGCTATTTTAAAAGTAGCTAAATCAACCCAATCCTGTCAAGGTGCTACACTTTATTTAACCTTGTCTCCATGCAGAGAATGTTGCAAACTAATTCATCAAGCCGGCATTATAAGAGTAGTATATTCAGTAGAGTATAAGGATACCTCAGGACTAGAATTCCTAAAAAAGGCGGGCATAAAATTGGCTTACTTACCTATTAAAAACTCATAGGAAATGTACAAATCAAATAAAATTTTCAGATTTCCGATGTTTGTCTTGTTTTTAACACTTGGACTGCTTGCTGGTTTGAGTTTGAAGCCATTCTCTTTGGGCAATAGCTTAGAAAAGAATACCCAAAGTACCGACAAACTAGTTACTCTTTTAATGCATATTGATGAAGATTATGTTGAGGAGATCAATGTAGATAGTATAGTTGAGCATATCATCGAAAAGCTGAATACAGGATTAGATATCGATACACTTGATATTTCAGTCCAATAAACCTAAGGAATGAGGCTCAAATTAAATTTTAAATACTTCACATTTCTTGGATTTCTTTTCGGAATTATTCTAGGAATATATATTAATAGCAAATTTTTTATTTCCGATGTTTCTGTTAGATCTGATTCGGAGAGCATAGTAAAACTTGATTCGTATTTAAAAGGTCTTGCTAGTAATGTTGCTCATAAGGATCATATGGATTCGATTGTTGAACGCGTTATTGAGGACATCTTTAAAAACCTTGATCCCCATTCTCTTTATATTCCTGACACATTAAATCGAGTGTTTATGGAAGAAATGGCTGGTGAGTTTGAGGGAATTGGCATACGGTTTTCAGTGGTTAGGGATACAGTCACTGTTTTACAGGTTATTGAGGGTGGGCCGAGCCACAAGGTAGGCTTACTCTCTGGAGATCAAATTATGGCTATTGGAAGTTTGGTATTGAATCAGTCGGTTTTGGAGCAAACGGACATCACAAAATTACTTAAGGGGCCATCTAATACTTCTGTTATGGTTACTGTTTATAGGAAATTTGAGGACAAGCTAATTGATTTTGAAATTGTTCGTGACCGTGTTGATATTCCTAGTATAACCAGTAGTTATATGATTGATTCCAAAACTGGTTATATCAAAATAGAGCAGTTTAGCAAAACGACCTTTGATGAATTTACCAGAGCTGTCAATAGTTTATCAAGACAAAATATAGAACATTTAGTAGTTGATTTACGAAATAATCCTGGAGGTTTATTGGACCAAGCTATTAGGGTTAGTGATTTTTTTCTCCCAAAAGGCAGTCCCATTGTAATAGTTGAAAGTAACAAAGGTCAAAAGACTACATATAATGCAAGCGAGAAGGATATTTATTATGAGGGGCATTTATATCTTTTGGTCAATGAAATTTCTGCCTCGGCGAGCGAGATTTTGGCTGGAGCTATACAAGACAATGACCGAGGCTTAATCATAGGGCGTAAAACTTATGGCAAGGGGCTGGTACAACTTCAGACTAGGGTGGGGGAGTCGGATTTTCTTAGATTGACTACTTCAAGATTTTATACTCCGACTGGAAGGTCTATTCAAAAACCTTACCCGAGTGATTCTTTATATGCAAATAAATCTCATTTTATTGACAGTCTGAATCCCCCTGACTCTGCTGGCCGGAAAGAATTTATAACTCCTAAAGGAAGAGAATTATATGGTGGAGGGGGAATTGATCCGGATATTCTCATTGAGGAGTTTGCATCAATTGAGTGGGGTTCAACCCCACTACTAAATTTTTGGTTCTATAACACTTTTTTGATTGAATCTTTTTTATTGGATCAAATCGAAATTCACAAAATTCCTACAATTGGGAATAAAGCAGAATTTTACAGTTTGCCTTTGCCTAACAGTGATGAGTATTTCCAAAAATTCGTCAAATATATGAATGCACAAAATCTAAATTTTCAAGAAATTGAGAGTGCTAAAGCATATACTCTGACTGCTTTAAAAGCCCACATTGGCAGGCTTGCTTATGGGGAAGACATCTATTATCGGATAAAAAACACTCAAGATATATTTGTACAGACTGCGTTGAAAGAAATTTTGATTAATTAATCATTGGAGCTTCTCCTTTATTCTACCTCTTCAAATAGACTACAATGGTATAATCAACTTTCTGTCTTAACATTGATATACCCTCTGACAACTAGTTGCAGAGGGTATAAAAAGAGGTTGATTTTGGTGTTTACAGCAAAATTCCAAAATGATATATCACAGTAGATTAACCAAAAAATTACGGCATACAACGTCGCGGTGGTGAGTTGATCATGGCGGTTTATTGAGAATATGGAAAATTTATTTTTGTTCGATATATTTTTTTATCTTTTTTGAAAGCATCAATAAACCAAGGATAGCTATGCCACATAGACAACTAATGAAGCCAATTGTAGCAACTATATTACTTGGTTCAAAGAATCGCATATTTTCGATTTGAGTAAAATTATAAATAGCAAGTCCAACCAATAAAAACAAGAAAATCCTCTGGAACATTGTGAGATTCATTTATTGACATTGGCAAAAATAAGATACTAGTTAAAGATTATTAACCCATGTCATTTTTTTAAAGAAACAGCACCTCTTTTATAATTTCGAATGTCATCTATTTGTAGGGCAGTGAAGTATAGTTATTCTGAATCAAAACCTAAGAAAAAGGGCAGATAGAATCCAAAAACTAAGATGAGATAACTGAATTATTTGTTATTGTTGATATGGAATTCAAAATACTATTCTAAATTAAGGTATTCAAAATTTGAGATGAAGATCTTTTGAAACCAATTATTTCGATATAGCCAGAGCCAATTTCAATTAAAGCAAAAGAATTGTTTTCTATTCCGGGATAATCTACCATAGCAAGTTGAGTGATATAATGGATTCCGTTTATTTGAACGAATTTTTCTTGGTGGACATGCCCCTGAAGTACCAACAGTACATTTCCATGTTGTTCTAAAAGACTTTGAATTTCGAGGAAATTATTTACATGATATTGTTTGCCATCCCTATAGTATTCAAAGATCGGATGATGACAAAAAACCAAAGTAGGTTTATCTTGATGGATTAACAAATCATTTTTTAACCATGAAATTTCCTTCTCTGGAATGTTGGTGTTTCTAAAATTGATCGGGTTTTTATAAAAATGATCCACACCATCTTCAGAATAGTTGGCATCCAGAACGATACAGTGGATTTCATTGAAATCAAAGCTGTAGTATGAATCTTTTTTTGGTATTGATGTGTTTTCAATTCCGTTCAAAAATTGAACCTTGGTTATACTGTCAACATCATGATTTCCAATACAATGAAATCTGGGTCCTCTAAATTTGGCGTATTCAGATTCGATGACTTCCAAATACTTTAAGGTGTCTTTCTCTAGTTTTTTTTCGTCTTCATCTTTAAAATCCCCCAGATGCATGATGAAATCTACTTTTTCTTTTTCCATTGTCTGTATAAACTCTCTCATCTTGACAACCGAATCTCTGTAAAAGCGGTTGCGATAGGGTTGTCTATCAGCGTAATGGGAATCTGCGGTAAGACCAAATCGAAGTTTTTTCGCTGATTTCTTCATTCGGTTTTTCACTGATTTTGAGACCACTAAAACTACAAATGTAGAATTGTAATAAAAGTCTGGTTTAAAAGAAAATGTTAATTACAAAACCGTGACATTTTAAATTTAGTTTAGTTGGGACTCAATGTAAGAAAAGGCTCCACTACTTTTTTGTGGAGTGGAGGTCGCTATGCGACAACAATATGTACCTTCATCCTCATTTTGACATTTCATCACTCTTAGACCATTTTTCTTAAGAACATCAGCTCTTACATCAGCTCAACGTTCATTTTTTACATGGCCGTTTCAAAGCTCCATGATCTTTTATGAAATAAACACAAAGTAGTTGTGCAATAAATAATTGAAATAACAAATTGCTTCTTATTCAACCCTAGAATCAACCCATTAATGCAACTTTAGGATAGGATTTTAAATTGTAAATCAAAGATAAATAAGTTGTCTGATATTGGTGTTGTTTTTTTGATTTTTTAATTACAATGTTCGTACCCATTGTGTTGTTTTTGGATAGTTATAGAGTCTGGACATAGAGTGTCTTCATTGTTATTTGTACTCTTATTTTTAAAAAGAGAGTTAATAGTGTTGTGTAAGTATCTTTCCACTTCTTCAGTAAAAACAAACAAAGTTTGTTTTTACTGAAGATTTAGTTGTTTAAGAGAGGTAATCATCTTTGTTGTTCACGATTACAATGTGTATATCCATTGTGTTGAT